>Ga0209347_1000306_pt1 | contig 133266 bp, 141 predicted proteins | sample AutmiccommuBRH23_FD_187382 | JGI IMG/M metagenome (GOLD analysis project Ga0209347, IMG submission 187382) | Deep subsurface microbial communities from Mt. Terri, Switzerland - Autotrophic microbial communities BRH/23 (SPAdes) (version 2) | ecosystem: Environmental > Aquatic > Deep subsurface... | reverse complement strand
ATACATTACAATTCACCACCTTGTATATATGATTATAGACAATACATCGGTTCATTATACGGAATTACAGCATATGTTTCTATTGACATAGGGAAACGTATTCCATATAATGTAAGAAAATATATGCCTTAATTCCTTATTATTATGAGAAAGGTGGTTGCCTAAAATGACGAGGCTTATTAAAGAAGCCAATATAAAGCCTGCCTGCTGCTTTGCGGGACTCCGCCCTCAAAGCCTTCCCCTTGGGTTTGACGAAGAAAACGCCGGTTGCCTGCAGTTGAAGCAGGTACTGAAGGAACAGGCGGTCTATTTGATTGAAGCTTTGGGAGTTACTCATTTCATCAGCGATGTTGATTTAGGTGTCGGCCAGTTTGCCGCAGAAATCGTCCTTGACCTCAAAAGAGACTATCCAGAAATTACCCTGGAGTGCGTTATTCCCTGTGAGGATCAGGCGGCAAAATGGACGATAGCGCTGCGTGACAGGTACTTTTCTATTGTAGAACGATGCGATAAGGAAACCCTTTTGCAGCGTCATTACACTAAGGATTGCATCAAAAAGAAAAAGGAATACATGGTCAAGCAAAGTAATTATGTGCTTGCGGTATGGAACGGCAAGCCCGGCGGCGCGGGCAACATTCTTGCTTTTGCCCGCACTCTGGGAAAGACTGTGATTCTGATTGACCCCAATACCTTTGAAGTGCGAACTGATTCTAATAAACACTAGCGACACAGCCCAATGAACCGTAAAGGCGCTCCTCAGTAGGAGCGCCTTTTAAATGGAGGTGATTTGATTTTATGGCAATTGATCCGGCAACGGCAAAGCTTCTTGCCCAGGCGGCCTTAAAGCTTGCCTCCGATGAGGAAGCAAGAAAAAGGTTGCTGATGATTATTCTTACACCCTTGCTGTGTGTCGTTCTCATCCTGACGGCCTTCGTTTATATCCTTACCCACCCGCTGGAATCTTTGGGTGAGTTTTTCGATAGCCGGGCCATTACTGAGGTAGAGCGGCTGCAAAACGACTACGGGATGTACCAGTACCTTGCGGCAACGAATTATGAAAGCGGCATAACATCCTATGAGGGCGTGATCTTCACCGATGGAGCCACGCCGGTGGTCTACTACAACCAAGGAGATGAACGATATAAAGACATGCCTTACGGGACAGACAACATCGGCGGGTATGGCTGCGGTCCCACCGCAATGGCTATGGTAGTATCCAGCCTGACGGATAAAACGGTTGACCCGGTGGAAATGGCAGAATGGTCTTATGATAACGGGTATTGGGCTCCCGGCGGCGGTTCCTATCATTCCCTTATTCCGGGCGCAGCGAAAGCCTTTGGCTTGCAGGTAGAAGGCTGCCTAGCGAAGGAACCGCAAAAAATTGTTGACGCGCTGTCTTCCGGCAAGCTGGTGGTCGCACTGATGGGAAAGGGGCATTTTACGTCCAGCGGGCATTTCATCGTACTCAGGGGCGTGACCGCCGGGGGAAAAATCCTGGTGGCGGACCCGGCCAGCAAAAAGCGCAGCGAACAGGAGTGGGACTTATCTATCATACTGAACGAAGCCCATAAAAGCGCCGAAGCGGGCGGTCCATTCTGGATTATATCACAATAAAAAGTCCTTTATTTTGAGTGAGCATTATATAGCGGAGGTAGAACATGAATAACCGCAAAAAACTGATTGAACTGTTTATCTATGTGCTGATTGTGGTGATCGGGATTATCCTGCTTTTTACCACCAATCTCAAAAAGCAGGATAACAAGCCCTATGACGGAGGTGTGAGCGTTGCTGCTGTATCTTTCGAGTAATGGAAAAAGCGGACTGACCGACTTTATGGAAGGGCAGGAGCTTGTAATAAAGAAGCTCATCGGCAGGTTTTCCCTGAAGCTTTTTGCCGCAAAGGACATCAGGAATTATATAGGCTGCAAGTATTTCCTTGTGGATGTTTCCTGTATAGAGGAACAGCTTGACGATTTCATCGTTGCCCTCCAATCCATGCAGATGATGCTCAATGTGAGAATCATCTCCATCCTGTCGGATAAAGCAAATGCAGACGCCTATATCGGCAGGCTGGTGGATATCGGCGTAACGGATATTGTGACCGCCGACAGCATGGACGGTATTAGGGATGAGCTTGCCGATTGTCTCTTGGAGGACGGTATGCAAAGGTATAAGCGGCCACCGGAAAACTTTAAGCAGGATACTGCCTTTGAAGAAGCCCCGAGTCCGAAAGAGATAGTCAAATACAAGTGGAACAGCCGAAATGTAAAGATAGCCATTGCCGGCACACAGAGGCGCAGCGGCGTTACCGTCACCGCCTTTAACCTGGCGGCCTGGCTCATTGCGCGTGGGGCCTCCGCCTGCTATGTGGAGACCAACACCAACCGGCATTTGAACTGGATCGTAAATATCTATGATGCGGAAAAAGACGGAGAAGCCTATCCTGTCGGCGGTATCGACTGCTACTTTACCAATGAGCTGGATAAGGACTACAATTTTATTATCTACGACTGCGGGGAAATCAAAGAACCACCCACGATATTTAGGGAGGCGGACATCCGTCTGCTCTGCGGAAGCATCCTGCCCCATGAGGCAAAAGACTATCTGCAAGTGTTAAAGGCTTGCAAGGATATGGACATCCATAAATTGGGTTTGTGTGTGCCAAAGCCTTTACAGGAATTTTGCAGGGAATCGTTAAACAAGGATATTATGATAGCAGAATCCTCCCATGACCTGTTTGAAAACAATATTAACGGATATATCTATCTGCCGATGGTAAAGAGGTTCATTATAAATATATAAGTTTGGTTGAGAATTAGTTGTAGCTTTTGCTATGTTCGGAATTAGACTAATTTTCTTTGGTGTTCAGCAAGGATTTTAAAGCCTGAAGGTGTGATATAATAAACACAATCATTGGAAAGATGGTGAAAAAGTGGAGGACTGTTGTGCTATTCAAATCGAACCAATAAAATTTGACTTAGGGTTTAGTTGCCCGGAGTGCGGCGATAAGGGCAGAGCGATGAAAATAATTACTTTGAAAAGCCTGTTATTGCCAAGTGCATTAGCTAAACTGGAACCTTCAGCTTCTTACAAAATGTGTAACAACAAAGCCTGTTCCGTAGTTTATTTTAGCGATAATCAAGACGTATTTGAAACGAAGGACATAAAAGTGGAAGTGTACACAAAAAGCGAAGACGAAGACTGCCCCGTCTGTTACTGTTTCGGATGGACTAAGAAAAGAGTGGTACAAGAATTAGAGGAAACGGGTAGAACTACCGCTTTAGAGGAGATAACCGCACATACAAAAGCTGGTCGTTGTGGTTGTGAGGTCAATAATCCAGAAGGTTCTTGTTGTATCGGTAACCTAAAACACCTCTTGGAGTCAATTGCTAAGGAGAGCTAATCATGTTTAATGCAATTACACTTTTCATTCTAGCTGGTTTAGCCGAAATAGGGGGAGGTTACTTAGTATGGCTATGGCTCAGGGAAGCAAAGCCATTTTGGTATGGGATTATAGGAGGACTAATCCTCATTCTTTACGGCGTCATACCCACCTTGCAAAAGTTCCCGAACTTTGGCAGAGTTTATGCAGCATATGGAGGAGTTTTCATTTTTCTGGCAGTCTTATGGGGTTGGGGAATTGATAAGAAGGCACCTGATGTGTACGATTGGATAGGAACGGCTATTTGTTTAGTTGGTGTGTCAATAATGCTGTGGGCACCACGTCATTAGACAAGTCCCTACTCTTCTTTAGTTACACCCAAGTATAATTCCTCAACTGCCGCGCCAAGTCATACACGTCTGGTATCATGTAGACCAGTACCTGTTTCACACTCTATGAGTTGAACGACAATCATCGGCTAATGCAGGAGAGCGAGACAGTGGTCTGATTCGATCAGGAAGAAACAAGAGGCATTTGTACAAAAGGTACAGATGTCTCTCTTATTTTCTTTTTAAGGTATGCGTGTTCTTACTTAATAGAATAGAGGATATCAATGTCGTCGAGACAACTATGAAATAATATTAGTGCAAAGAAAACAGAGCCGTAGTATAATATTACTATATGATAATTATATAATAAGAGGGGGCGTTTCGGTGATCAACAGCAAGGAACTCTCCATAGGAATCGGTATCCTTGGCGGTGGCCCATCTGGATATGTAGCAGCTATACGTGCTGCTCAGCTTGGTGCAAAAGTGACACTCATTGAGGATAGAGATGTGGGAGGAACCTGTCTCAATAGGGGATGTATTCCAACTAAAGCATTACTTAAAACATCGGAAGTCTTATCCATGCTTAATAAGTCTAAAGAATTGGGCATAACAGCAATGGTTTCATCCGTCGATGCTAGCGTTGGCAAGGCCAGAAAGGACCGAGTGGTAAAAAGTCTCAGGATGGGTGTAGAGCATCTGCTGGCAAAAAATGGGGTTGAAGTCTTGCGGGGAAAGGGGTGGATTGAATCCTCGCAAAGGGTGATCGTTAAAACCGCAGACAGAGACCTTGTGGTCAACTGCAATCGTTTGATTATTACTACGGGTTCGGAGCCCTTAATTCCAGAGATACCAGGTGTTATGTTAGAAGGCGTTATCACGAGTGATGAGGCGCTGGAACTAACGGAGATCCCTGAAAGTATCACTATCATAGGAGCTGGGGCCATAGGTATGGAATTTGCTACTCTCTATAATTCACTGGGTTCCAAGGTTACTGTGGTGGAAGTTCAAGAGAGGATCATTCCCAATGAGGACCAGGAAATAACGTTGGAACTCTTAAAAATCATGAAGAGGCAAGGAATCAAATTCGCGCTCAGTTCAAAGGTTCGAGAGATTTCTAAGTCCGAAAATGGACTGGAAACCTTAGTGGTTAATGAAGAAGGAAAAGAAATGGTCCTGCACACAGAAAAGGTATTAGTCGCAGTGGGAAGAAAATTAGCGGGGCTATCTCCTGACATCCGTGCTCTGGGCATTGAGGTGACGAAAGGTTCCATCGTGGTCAATAACCGTATGGAAACCAACGTAGCCGGAGTTTATGCTGCCGGAGACGTGATCGGTGGCAGTCTTCTGGCGCATCTGGCTTTTGCCGAAGGGCGTGTAGCGGCCGAAAATGCCATGGGCATCCAAAGCAGGCTAAACTATAGGGTTGTACCCTCTTGCGTTTACACCAATCCTGAAGTGGCTTCAGTGGGTTTGAGTGAAGATCAAGCGAAGGAAAAAGGCATTGCTGTCAAAGTCGGACGCTTTGATTTTCGAAACAACGGCAGGGCCTTATGCCATTGAGAGCGGGAAGGCTTTGTTAAGGTTATAACGGAGGAGAGTACTGGGGTTATTTTAGGAGCTCGGATCCTGGGACCTCATGCCTCAGAGTTGCTTTCAGAAATCACGTTGGCAGTCAGTCTGGGGGTCAAAGCAGAAATCTTGGCGGATATGATCCATCCTCATCCAGCCTTAGCCGAAGCTGTGATGGAAGCGTGTGGGGATGCGATTGGCAGGGCGATTCATAAATAGCATATTTATGATAGGGAGAGGTAAAAGAGAGATGATGACTGAGGTAGGAAAATACTAGGAGGGTGTGTGAACATGAAAACATGTCGTAACTGCGGTTTGGGTATTGAAGACAGCAACGACCACATAAGCTGTTTTAAGTACAAAACCCTGAGCAATTCACAAGAGGAGAAATGCGACTGCCTATATTTCATTGAAAGAATCGTAGAGGATGGTGACCCCCTGCCCCCTATACAACACCTTCTTTTGGTAGAACAAGAATTAGGAAAGCGAAAAATGAAAATTAGTATCAATAATGGTCTACGGATGTAAATTGTCCATTCGGAACATCACAGCAACCCGTGCCGCAGGAACAGCCTACAGAAACATTGTTGTTATCAATTAATGAATCAAAGGTTATGTTCGTAAATTTATAAAAATTGAAGAAAGAAAAGAGAATGTGTAGTATGATTGCACAAATTCAAACTCGTATCATCAAGTCATTAGTGTATGATCCATGGGTGAATTTGGCCATAGAAGAACATTTGCTGGACCAAGTAACCGAAGATGAAGTTATACTTTATTTATGGCAGAATGACAACACGGTGGTCATCGGCAGAAATCAGAATGCCTGGAAAGAGTGCCGGCATCTTGATTTGGAACGTGAGGGCGGGAAACTTGCCCGGCGTTTATCCGGAGGTGGTGCAGTTTATCATGATTTAGGTAATTTGAATTTTACCTTCATTATGAATAAAAAGCATTATGATCTATCGAAACAACTGACCGTAATTTTGCAGGCGGTAACAAAAATTGGGATAAAGGCCGAGTTTTCGGGGCGTAACGACTTGGTGATTGGGGAAAAGAAGTTTTCAGGTAACGCTTACTTTTTCAATCAAGCTGGTGCTTTGCATCATGGCACTATCCTGATTGATAGCGACCTGACAAAGCTTAGTCGTTACTTGCAGGTATCTCGTGAAAAAATAAGCTCCAAGGGTGTTGATTCGGTTCGCTCCAGAGTGGTTAATCTATCGGAAGTTTGTAAAACTGTTACCTTGGCCGCTGTGATCGAAGGGATGGAAGAGAGTTTTAATGATGTTTACGGGGGAGATGCCCAAGAGATATCAGTAGATCGCAATGACTTCAAGATCAAATCATTGGTTCAAAAGTATTCCTCTTGGGATTGGCGGTTTGGCAATACTCCGAAATTTGACCTTTCCATTAGCCGCCGATTTGGCTGGGGAGAACTGGAATTAGGGTTTTGTTTAAAAAATGGTCGTATAGATTCTGTGCAAGTATTTTCGGATGCCCTTGAAGAGGGCCTAATCAGAGAGATAGGGAAGGGTCTTGAAGGATGCTCTTTTAGATCAGACAGGATGATTGAGCATTTAATAAAGGTCGAGGGTCAATCTGAAAATCAAGCGATTATTATCAAAGATGTAGTCCTATGGCTTAGCGAAACAGAGTTATAAACCGATAAAAACCTCTAAATAGTTGCTTCATGGGCAGTAATATTACAATATGGATTTGGAGGATTTTTATGGAAGAGCGGATCGTATCCATGAAGAGTGATTTGTTTAAGGCCTTAGCGCACCCTACCCGGGTACGTATCCTCGAACGACTGGTGGAGAACGACAAGGAAGTATGTGTTTGTGAGCTGATTGAGGATCTGGGAGTTGAACAATCAAATTTATCACAACACTTGAGTATTTTGCGCAAACAACAAATTATTACATCGACTAAAGTGGGCCTAAAAATCATGTACCGTATCAAATATCCTGAAGTATTAACTATTCTGGAGAAGGTCCAGAAAATTCTTGCCCAACAATTTCGAGAAGGGGAAGCTTTGATGAGGCATCTTGCCGACCGCTAGGAGGGTAGAAATGTCAATTCTTTCACCTCTATATTATAAAATGGAAGTGGGAAAGATGAATATATGAGCAAATGTTGTGATCCTAGAGCCCCTAAAGTATATACGCTAATCGTTGGTGGCGTACTAGTGGGGTTAATTGGAGTTGAACAGGCTTTTCTAGATTTAAGGAGCCTCGACTTAGTGAATGAAGAAGCTGCTGAAAAACTGTTTAAAATAGTGGCGCGAAGAAATTATATCGTAGAAGGTGCTGAAAGAGAATACAAGATAGCCCTGCTTGCGGCATATAAAAACTACCTAGATAAATCTAGATAGTATTAGGCAAGTAAAGCTAATAAACCCGAGAAACTGTTGCATTAGTTTCTCGGGTTTATCGTGCTTCCAAAAAGGTCATCTGAGGAGTTCGGAGGAGATCCATGTTGGCATGAATGGTCTCAGGGTGAAGTGCCTCGCCGGTTAGGAGGGATCTAACACAACAAGTTTGACCGTTGTGGAACCAACATCGAGTCCAATATTTAAAATGTTACTCATTTTCTCCTCCACTGGCTTAATGCACGCCTTTTTCACTTTCCCAGAGAGTCTCGGGGCAAAGAAGCCCAGGACATCCGCACTGGTCTATTTCTAGTTCAATTGTCGAGTGGGATATACCAAATTCCTTCAGAATATATTGCTTAAACTGTTTGATGACTTCTGTGCTTCGCTCAAGTGAACCCTCGGGATCAACGATTAGATGGCAACTGAGAGCAACACGTTCCGGTGTCACACTCCAAACATGAAGATCGTGGATATCCTTGGCGCCTGGTAATGTCCGAACAAACGCTAATAAGCGATCATACTCGAAATCGTCTGGGGCCCCTTCCATTAAAATATGAAGGGTTTCTTTGACAATCTTCCAGGCGTTCCATGCGATCAGAAGAGCAATCAAAACGGAGATGATCGGGTCAATCACATACCAGTGAGTAAATTGCATAATCACCGCACCGATGATAACCCCTGCTGAGGCTGCTGCATCCCCCAAGACATGCAGAAGGGCGGAACGGATGTTGAGGTTATCTTCCCCGCCTCGGAAGCCAAAGGCAATCGCCAGATTAACAATCACGCCAACACCAGCACTTAAATACATAATTGTGCTTTCTACGGGTTGGGGATCTTGAAACCGGTGGAAGGCTTCATAAAAAATCACGAAAGCAATAATAATTAACGTAAGAGAATTGGCTAAAGCGGCTAAGATTCCTGTGCGATGATAACCAAACGTTTTATCAAGGGTGGGAGATTTCTGCGCCTGAACGGCTGCAAACCAAGCAAGGCCTAAGGCAGCAACATCTGTCAGTACGTGTCCGGCATCACTGAGAAGGGCTAAGCTATTTGCTAAGCTTCCGCCAACTACTTCTACAGCCAAGATGAAGAAGGTAGCCAAAAAGGCCCATTTTAACTTGGTTCCAGTAGCATGCACGTGTCCCCCGAGTGCACCGTGGTTGTGTCCATGATGATCGTCTTCGTGACCTGCACCTGGTTGATTGTGAACATGTGTTGCCTTGTGTTGGTGATTATGATCGTGTTTGTGCTCATGCTCATGATTTAGGGATTTAACGGATGATTCATTAGGTTTTGACATGGGTAATCTCCTCCTCATTATGATCATAAATTAATTTTATAATATTGACATTAAAACATACACTTGAATGTAAGGCTAAAAATTTTTGAGTCCCTGACAGATTATTTCATAAGGTGGTTGCTATGGTCAAGTGCTTTTTCTAAGATAATCTTAACGTGTTCGTCGTGAATGCTATAGCGAACGAGCTTTCCTTCTTTGCGGGAACGGGCAAGACCCATGGCTTTAAGGAGACGCAAATGGTGGGAGGCTCCCGAAATGGTTAAATTCGTAATCTGAGCAATATCACAGACGCAAAGATCGGGTTCCAGGAGCAAGGCATAAATAATCTTCACCCGTGTTTCATCAGCGAGTGCTTTAAAGATAGGGGTAACCCCTTCGATTTCTGCTACAGAGTGTGCTAACTCACTTAAACGTTGGGGAGTATGGCAATCTGTAGCGCAGAGGTGATGATGACCTGGACGATTCAATCGAATTCCTCCTTATAAGTAATCTTGACACATTATAACGATTGCTTGAATGTTTGTAAATAGTCGTGCTGGATTTAATGCGAAATAAGATTGAAGGGTAAATCAAGGTCCAAGGTCATTGCGACTTCGGACCTTGATTATTTTTTGCATAGATATTGACAAAGAGTCCTTAAAAGTATTATGTTAAGTATATTATAAAATAGTAATATTATTATTAACTATCAGGCTAGCTTGAAATATAAAGTTGAATTTAAGACTGATTGGGTCTTCCTAAGGCGTTAAAGGGCGAGGGGGATAATAATGTTATATGGAAAATTGAAAGAATATCGAGCTATACTCACGTTCCCATCGTTAACGGAGGCTTTGGGCGCAGAGAGGGTTTTTTCCCGTTATGAGTGTCCCTTTGCCACTATTCCTACCCCAATTCGTTTGAGATCCGGTTGTAACACTGCCTTGTGCTTTCCACTGGAACGTAAAGAGATCATTGAGGATCTTATTGATGACGGAGTAGTACTGACAGGGATGTACGAAGCACGGGAAGAGGGATTCTTCTCAATAGTCTGGTGATCATACCTGAATTCGATGATCGATTGTGACTCCACTTAGGCTCGATGAAAGGAAGTCGTGAGATGATTTATTTAGATAATGCAGCCACAACTTGGCCAAAGCCACAACAAGTTCTAGCTGCTATTGAAGAGGCTCTTGTGCACAAAGGTGGAAATGCCGGCCGGGGGGGACATGGTGCAGCGATGCAAATGGCTAGACTAATTCATCAGGCAAGGGAAGACTTGTGTGTTTTATTTGGCACAGATAATCCGAATCGGGTTATCTTTACTCAGAATGCTACCCATGCTTTGAATCAGGCGTTATTTGGGCTTTTGCAGCAGGGAGATCATGTCATCACTTCCTCGATTGAGCATAATGCGGTGGCACGACCGCTCTGGGCTTTGAAACAGCGAGGGGTGGAGGTAAGCGAAGTTCCGGGGATACTCGGGGGAGAGTTTGATTTAGAAGCTTATGACAAGGCTTTTCGCCCTAACACTAAGTTAGTGGTGACCTTACATGCCTCGAATGTAACAGGCACCCTGTTACCAGTGAAAGCAATAGGGCAAATTGCCCATGAACACGGTGCTTACTATTTGCTGGATGCCGCACAAACTGCGGGTGTTTTCCCTATCGATCTTGGAAGTTTAGCCGTAGATTTGCTTGCCTTTCCAGGACATAAAGGTCTGATGGGTCCTCAGGGAACGGGAGGACTCATTGTCAAGCCGGGGATCCGCTTGGAGCCGTTGATCTACGGTGGGACGGGGAGTCTCTCTGAAGAGGATCGTCAACCGGACTTTCTGCCGGATGCCTTGGAAAGCGGCACGTTGAACGGCGCAGGAATTGCCGGATTAGGAGCGGGAGTGCGCTACATACTCAGGGAAGGTGTGGATAAAATAAGGATAAGAGAACAGGCGCATTGCCGGAAATTATGGAACGGTTTACTGGAGATCCCAGGGGTTAAGCTTTACGGAAGTGAGCTAGTAGAGAGGCGGTCTCCGATTGTGGCCTTTAATATTGGGGAACTCGATTCTGTAGAAGCCAGCTATATATTAGAAGAGAAGGCAGGAGTCATCGCCCGGGCTGGGTTACACTGCGCTGCCCATGCTCACAGGATGCTAGGAACTTTGGAACAGGGGGTCGTTCGCTTTAGTCCTTCCCATTTCACGAGTGAGGACGAGATTGAGACGGCTCTGCAGGCGGTAAGAGAGGTAGCTGAGGACAATATCAATCTTTGAATAGAGGAAATTTCGAAGGAGCTTACGATGAAAATTGTAATGTTAAACAAGACGAGTAATCTTTTCAAAGCAATTGCTCATCCGTCGAGGGTGCAAATTCTGGAGTATTTGAGTTCCGGTGAACGGTGTGTCTGCGAAATAATTTCCGAGCTTGGGCTTGGGCAGTCGAATGTATCCCAGCATTTGGCGGTGCTACGTCGGGAAAATCTTATCGAGTCGAGAAAACAGGGGCTGCAAGTTATGTATCGAATTAAACACCTGGAGATTTTGGCAGTATTGCAGAAAGGTCAGGAGCTAATAAGCAATGCGTTAAACTTTAAACATCGGCTAATGCAAGAGATCAAGACAAAGGAATGATTCGATAAGGCTTAAGAAGCAAGCGAGGCATTTGTACAGAAAGTAAGTTGCCTCTCTTGCTTTTCCATTTAATGAACAACTTGCTTTAACTAATTTTAATATGGCATATTTAACTGTCTTCGAGACAACTTTATAAAAAATAATAGTGCAAAGAAAATAGAACGTTAGTATAATATTAGTATATGATAATTATATAATAGCGAGGAGGTGTTTCGACGATCAACAGCAAGGAACTATCCCTAAGCATTGGTGTCCTTGGGGATGACCTGGTTGGCGGATGTCGGAGCGTTATTGCGAGTGATAAAGCTCTAATCCAATTGTGTTTGAACCTCAAATAGGGGTTCCTTAGAAGTAATCTTATTAAATATGAAGTTGGAGGAATCAAAATGTCGGAAAAGCAGTTACCAGGGTTTATTATGTGCGTCTGTACCGGGAAATGCCCAGGTTTTCAAAGTATGGATATTTGGGATTTCATCAATCAGGTCAGGGTCGAGCTGTCGGTGGAATACGGATTTATTCACCCGCAGTTATGTGAAGAAGATGGAGACCGGTTTCTGGCAGATTATTTGAAAGCCCACAGGAAGGTCATCATTGGCGCCTGTGCCCCGAATATGCATAGGAAGATGTTCAAGCAGGCCTTCAAAGATGCAGGGTTGGACATTGAAAAGGATGCCTATATGCTAGATATTCGAGATATGACCAATGAAGCGGCGTTCAAAAAGGTGGAGGATTTGGTTGAACAAATCGAAGCGGAGGGATAAGCATGAGTGAAGACACGTTTATGGGAGTTCCAAGAAATACCATCGACTGGAGTCCAATTCTTGATTATGACAAATGCAACTACTGCATGGAATGTGTCAAATTTTGCCCGCACCAAGTGTATGAAGTTCGGGAGACTGAGGAGAAAAAGCTAATTGTAAAAAATCCAGATAACTGCGTCGTCTTCTGCCGAGCGTGCGGCAAAACCTGTGGAGTGGATGCCATAACCTTCCCGGATAAGGGAGAGACAACTAAGAAGATCAAGGTAACCAGAAAGGGGATGGCAGGCAATGAGTAATAGCTTTGCTATCTTACCTTGTAATGGGCTGGACAAAGGCGCAGGCTGTATCGCCAGGGAAATCGCAATAAACCTTATCGAAAAATCAGACAGTAACATAATTTGCCCTGTGTTATATCGAGTGGCAGATGCCAGATATACTAAACTGGCCCAAGAAAAGCTGCTCCTTGTGATTGATGGCTGCCAAACGCGGTGCGCTAGCAAGCTTGCTTCGGAAAAGGGCTTAAAAGTTACCGCCAAAATAACGGTAACAGAAGAAGCAAAAACTAGAGGGTTTGAGCTGGGAGACTCCTTAAGGCTTGGAGAAAATGAAGTGAAACTGGCTGAGATGGTTGCCGATGAATTACTTCTGGAGAAGGAAGCGGAAAAGGCTACAGAAAGTAAAACGGCAGCAGAAAACGAAACAGTCTACCCTGAAACGTATGATTATGAAGTTTACAAAAAGGACAAATTTATTTTCCGTGTGCCCAAAGAAGGCCTGTTATTCAATGAAAACGACAGTTGGGTGTATATATCGGGCAACAAAGCACGCATAGGCGTGACGGATTATGTCCAGCAAAGCTTATCGGATATCATGTTTTTTACCCCACCCGTCGTCGGCAACGAAGTGGAACAGTTTGGTGAGCTAGGCGAGATTGAATCGGGGAAAGCAGTCTTCGAAGTGGTATCCCCTGTGTCAGGTAAGATTACCGCTGTCAATGAAGAACTTTCCGTTGCCCCAGAACTTATTAATCAGAATCCGTATGAAAAAGGCTGGATCGCTGAAGTGGAGCTATCCGATTTGGAAAACGATAAAGAACTTTTGCTTGATTTTGAGGGATATTTCACGATTTTGAAAAGAAAGGTAGATGAGTTCCATGTCTGAGAGGATCAAAGTAATTCCCTGCAGTGGGATGGGCAAGGTCTACGGCCTAGTAGCGAGGGAAAGTGCCTTGAAGGTTGTTCAGGAGTTGTGCCCGAACGAATCCAGTACGCTCTGTCTCGCGTATATCGTGACAGGGGATCAAGAGGCCAAGGAATTAATTGAAGGACAAAAGTGTATTACCCTTGATGGATGCCCTGCTATGTGTGCAGCTAAAAATGCGGAGCTGGCCGGTGGCATTGTAACAGAAAAGGTAAGGGTCATCGATTCCTTTCGGAAACACAAAGGAGCCAAGCCAGGAACAGCCACGGAACTCACTGAAGAAGGCTGGTTAATTGCAGATGAAATAGCGGGCGAAATCGCCGAAAAGGTTAAATTATTAAGGAAGGAGGGCTAAAAATGTCCATAAATATGGTGAAAATCGGAGTTGTATCCTGTAGTGGCGAGGACTGTCTGGGAGGGACGATCTCAAGACTGGCAACCCGAAAAATGCTGGACGAAGTTCGTCCGGATGCAACTGTTACGATATGTCTGCCACTTTTTCTAGCAGGCGGAGTGGAAGAACGAGGATTTGCCGAAAAGTTCCCGACCATTTCTGTGGATGGTTGTTCTAAAGCTTGCGCTAAAAGAGCTACTGAGAAATATAGTGGTAAAGTGAGTGCCGCAATCGATGTTACGGATTTTATTGGGAAAGAAGTTGCCGAAGCAGGAGCATTGTCCACCAGAAACCTGACGGATGAACACAAAGCCATGGTGGAAAAGCTTGCCAGCGAGATAACGACCAAGTTTGACGAGGTATTGAGAGCTGCTCAAAGAGATCAGGTGGCTAAAGGACTAGCCATGGTAGGAACTGGGCCTTCAGGGGGTTGTGGTTGCGGATGCGGGCCTAAGTGAATAAAATTGAAGTGATAAGGGAGAAATTAAGATGACGAAGAGTTGGTATCCAGTGATTAATAACGATAATTGTATTGAATGTGGGGCTTGTATCAATAAATGCACTCACGGTGTTTACGACAAAGACAGCGAAAAACCTATTGTCATATATCCAGAGGGATGCATTGATCGTTGCACTGGTTGTCAGGCGTTGTGTCCGGCAGAAGCGATCAGCTATTTTGGAGATACCGGTGGAACCAAGACAACATGCAGTTGCGGTTGTTGATAATAAAATAAATCCTTTGGAGACGTGTCTAAGGTGGCACGTCTCTTTGCACTATACGTTCAGAAGGCAAACGGCAAGGTGAGCGTCTGTCCATGAGCTGGACATTTCTGGGGAATAATAACTTCGGACATTTTTAAGATGGCGCGCTATCTTGAAACATAAGAGCCTTTCACACATAGTGGAGAACCCTTAATAATTTCTAATCCAATGAGTAAAATGAAGGTGTTTGAGTTGTTCTCTTCAAAATAGCTATTGAAGAATTATAAAATTGTAGTATAATAATATTAAAATATTATAAACATATTATTCAGTGTAAAAGGAGTAGATGTGGAGGATGCATGAATGATGTCAAGATTTGCAATAGGACAAATTATCTCAAATCAAGAACGAACGGACGAATAAACGAATGAATGAACGAGAATATTTTTAAGGATCAAGGGGTGAATGTTGTATGAACAAGGATGGAAATAGGATCATTATGTTGCTCGGTTTAGCGGGTTTTATCGTCATGGCAGACAACTGGGTGGTGTCTCCCATACTACCGGCCATTGCTCAGAATTTGACGATTGATATTTCAAGAGCGGGGCTCTTAATCTCGGCCTATATGATTCCCTTTGGAATTTTTCAAATCATCTTTGGGCCCTTGGCAGATCGATATGGGAAAAAGCAAGTCATCACCTTTGCTATGATCATGTTTACGATAGCGACTGGGCTTTGTGCGTTAGGTTCGAGCTTAACCAGTTTGGCAATATTCAGAGCGCTCACGGGAGTGTTTGCCGCATCGGTCATGCCAATATCCTTAGCCTTAATTGGAGATATGTTCCCGGTCCAGGAAAGACAGGGTGCGATAGGAACGTTTATGGGGATATCGTTTCTGGGTCAAGGACTCAGTATGGCCATAGGAGGCACGATTGCTTACTTCCTTAATTGGAGAGGAGTTTTTGGCGTCTATGCGATACTTGCCATAATTCCAACGTTAATGATCCTAAAAAATTACAAGCTACTCCCCTCAGAAAAGCATCCTGACAGCAAACTGTTTGCGCCGTATGCTAAGCTGCTGGGAACGAGCAGGAGTTTGTATACGTATATCATTGTTTTACTGGAGGGTATATTCATCATCGGAAGCTTTTCTTACGCAGGTGCTTACATTGCCAAAACCTATGGATTTAACTACCTCTATATTGGTTTAATTATGACGGCCTTCGGAATCATGTCAGTTATTGGCGGAAGAATGAGTGGTAAGTTAGCGGCTAAAATGGGTGCGCGCAAAGTATTGAGCTTGGGACTTGTGTCAGCCGCTGTTGGAGATATCATTATCTATCTGTATGGAGATGTATTGGGGATGTTGATCCTAGGGATTGCCTTGTTAGGACTTGGTTTCATCTTTACTCATTCTACGCTGCTTACAAGAGCTACAGAGTTTGCTCAGAAGGCTAGAGGAGCCGCCATGTCCCTGGTAGCATTCTTTTTTATGGGTGGAGGCGGTATCGGTACGGCAATTGGCGGAAGAGTGATTGCAGCCGTTGGACTTAGTAACCTTTTCCTGATTAATGGTATTGCTCTCATCGTCACGTTGCTCTTGAGCTTTGTCATGATAAGGGATCATGTCGTGGAACCCAATGAATCATTGGAAGAGATCGGAAATCTGTAATAAAGACGGGACCTAGTGATAGTACAAGTTAGATGCCGAAAAGTGGGTTATATTTTCTTAAACTCAGAAAATATAACCCACTTTTTCATATGTTCCTAGAACAAACTGTAGACAGGGGGCTTTATAGCTGATAGTATTCCAAAATGGAATATCATATATGAAGGAATATTATATTATACGGAGAATAACATATTTTAATCGAAGGGTGTTGATCATGTGAATCTGACACGTTTGCGTACCTTGGTCATGGTGGCTCAAAGCGGAAGTATTAGTAAGGCTGCGCTTGATCTTCACCTCACTCAGCCAGCGGTAACTAAGCACATCCAAAGCTTGGAGGAGTACTATGGGAAATCCCTGATTGATCGTTCAGCTAGGGAGGCCGTGCTTACGGAAGAAGGACGCCTTCTGTATCGTTATGTGCTAGAAGTGCTCCGTTTGATGAATGAAGCGGAAACTGCGCTGGCTAAAATGAGCAAAACCGTTCAAGGATCCTTGCGTATAGGAGCGAGTTCGATTCCCGGGCAGTATATACTGCCGCTTGCCCTAGGAGAATTCAGCCGAAATTATCCGGAAGTAGACATAGTCGTGGAGATGGGAGACACTGAGCAGATTACTCGCCTGGTATTAGAGAACAAAGTAGATCTCGGGTTGGTTGGGAATCCGGTGAAGGAGCGGCAGTTGGAATGTTATCCTTGCGCGGAGGATGAATTAGTCCTGATCCTGCCTTTGGACCATCCCCTAGCGCAAGTAGAGGAAATCCGGGCTGAAGATCTCTGTGGGGAAAAAATGGTGTGGCGAGAGATTGGCTCAGGGACCCGGAAGACGGTCGAGGGCTGGTTGGCTCAAGTCGGAGTTAAGCTGGGGGAGAAAAAGGGGAGTATAGAACTAGGCAGCACGGGAGCGGTAGTGGCAGCGGTCGAAGCGGGTTTGGGTCTGTCCATTGTCTCAATTTGGGCTGTTGTCCGTCCCTTAGCTTGGAAAACACTGGCGGTTAGGCGATTAAAAGATCTAAGTATGAAACGTCGGCTGTATGTTATCCGTTCGACTCAAAATACGCGCCGACCTGCTCAGGCCTTTTCTGATTTTATCCTGGGTGATGAAGGAAAGTGTGCCTTGGAGCGGGTCTTCGCGGAAATTCCATGGTTCCGTGAACAGAAATAAATCACACCCTAAGGCTCGCAATTACGCTGCCTCGTTTTATGAATGGGTAGGAAGATCTTCCTTAGAAATGCTTTAAATAGTTGTGAAGGTGTCGAATATGTTGAAAGCGGGAGAGATAAGATCAAGCCGTGGCATGCTGCGGCAGGGAATTCGTTTTGGCGGAACCGTGCTTTTGTTAGGTTGGCTCTTTGTCAAAGTTCCTTGGGAGAGAGTCTGGCCAGTTTGGCAGCAACTTTCCCCGGGAGCTTGGCTAGCGGCGGTTCTACTTACGGTCTTGGCCATGGTGGTTAGTGCTTATAAATGGCAATTGATTCTTACGGAACCCGGGATGGAAACGCCCAAGTTGGGTTTTTTGCTGCGCATTTATTTTATTGGTTTGTTTTTCAATAATTTTCTTCCTTCCGGTATGGGAGGAGATGTCGTGCGAATCGCCTTGACGGCTCGTAAGACCGGAACAGCGGTAGCGGCGGCCTCGGTTGTCACGGAGCGGATTTGGGCGTCTTTGGGTCTAATCGTTTTATGCTTGATCGGATTTTTTAGTTTTCAACAGGCCATGGGCCGGGTTGCCGTGGTTATTCCGGTCTTGGCGGTCGTGGTCCTGAGCTTGACTGTGCTTCTGTTATTCCCTGGTTGGGGGCGGTTTCTACTTCGTTACTTAACTCGGCATCCCAAGGTGGCAGGGGGATTGACCAGTTTTCTCGATGTTTTAGAGCGTTACAGGTCTCGGCCAGGAATATTGACCCAGGTTTTTGTCTGGTCTGTTGTTTTTCAGGGGATCATCGTGGTTATGAATTATTTGCTTTTCCTGGGCATGGGTGTAGACATTAGTTGGTCGTTGTGTTTGAGTCTGATTCCTCTGATCTCCGCTCTGGCCATGGTTCCCATCAGTATTAACGGCTTGGGGTTAAGAGAATGGAGTTATGTCGTTCTTTTTACTCCGTGGGGAGTGGAGGCTCCAGAGGCGTTGGCTATTTCTTTGACTTTTTTTCTGGTGGTGGCGTTTGTTAGTTTGCTGGGTGGGTTTTTTTACTTGCGAGATCACTAGGTCGGTAAAAAAATGAGGGAGGAAGAGAGTATGGCCTATGGCAGTGAAATATCCGATCGTGCTGCAGAATTCATGGTGCAGGGAAATAATTGCTGTGAGGCGGTCGTGCGAGCTGCCAATAAAGTTTGGGATTTGGAACTAGCTCCTGAGGCCATAGCGGTTACCTCGTTGTTTAAGGAAGGCATGGACAGCGGTTGTACCTGCGGAGCTTTAGTGGGTATGGTCATGATCTCCGGTATTTTAAAGAACCGTTATGGGCATCCCTTGAATGACAAGCTGGCGGCGGATTTAACCTCTCGGTTTCGAACGAAATTTGGCTCTACCTGTTGCCGTGTGATCTGTAAGCAAAGGTCTTTGTGGGAGAAAATTGGCCGGAAAGGGTGTATTGTACTGACCGCCAAAACCGCTGGGATACTGGAGGAGGTATGGGCAGATGTCCAGAATCCCGCCGACCAAAATCTCCGTGATTATACCCACGCTCAATGAAGCAGAAACGATCGACCGATTAATTAAATCCCTGCAAGGGATTCCTGAACTGGAGATCATTGTTAGCGATGGAGGAAGCACGGACGATACGATCCAACAGATCAGGCAAAGCGAAGTCAGGGTTGTGAAAAGTAAGCCGGGGCGTGGTGTGCAGCTGAATGCGGGTGTGCAGGTCGCCTCAGGAAATATTTTATTGTTTTTGCATGCTGATTCCAGGCTGCAAGAATCGGCCGTAGCTCAGATCAGACAGTCCGTATGCAAGGGAACTCAGTGGGGCTGTTGCAGGCTGAGGTTTGATGAAGACTCCTGGTTTTTTCGGATTTTGGCCAAAGCATCGGACTGGCGCGCCCGTTATTTATCGATGTGCTATGGTGATCAGGGGATATACTGTACGCGAAATTTTTTTGACAGTGTAGAAGGATTCCAAGACTGGAGTTTTTTAGAGGATTTAGAGTTTTCACGACGCGCGCGGCGGATAGTCAAAGCCTGTGTTTTAAAGAATCAGATTATCACCAGTACTAGACGCTTCAGGACGTTTGGCCTTTGGCGTACCTTCTGGAAAATGCAAGGGGTAAAAGTACTTTTCGCACTTGGATTTTCCTTGTCTTATATTGAACGCTTTTACCAAGCGGGTAGGAGAGAAAAAGAATGTCAACGGGTGTCATAGTCATGAGCAAAGTTCCCCTACCGGGCAGAACTAAGAGCCGTTTACAAGAAAAAGTTGGTGCCCAGGAAGCAGCTTTGTTTCACCGGGCCTGTCTTTATGACTTGCAGGCAGTCCTACGGACTTGCGGAATGCCCTCTAGAATTTATATTGCGGGCGGCTCCAACAAGGAGTTTTGCTCCTCATTCCCTCATCCGCTGCCAGAGAAATTTTCCTGTTTGGTAGAACTGGACTGGTTGGATTTCTCTTTATTTCAGCAACATGGCAGGAATTTAGGAGAACGGATGCTTTGCGCTGTGCAGGAGAGTCTGACGAAATTTCGGCAAGTGATTCTAATCGGTTCGGATATCCCTGGCATTGACCAGAACCTTTTGGAACAGGCCTGTACGGAACTGCGGCAGCATGATCTTGTATTAGGGCCCGCCCTGGATGGTGGGTATTATTTAATCGGTTTGAAGAGCGTTGACCCATTTCTTTTTCACGAAATCGAATGGGGGAGTGGACAGGTGCTGGAGCAAACCTTGCAAGCTGCCCGTCGACATCAGCTGCGGACGGCGTTATTGCCGGAGCTGCAAGATATTGACCGTTGGGAGGATCTCACGGCATGGGCAGGTCGGGCCGAGGGCAGTAGAGGAAAGCCGACGATGACTTGGCGTTATGCTGATTATTTATTGAAGCGAGCAAGAGGTTAGGTGACTAATTGAAAATAGTAGAGAAAGCGAGATGGTGTCTTGAATTCGCGGATTAAAGAGTGCTTAAGTAAGGCGGTAGCTGGTGGTGAACTTAGTAAGCCTGAAATCCAAGCGTTATTTAGTGTTTCAGTGCTCTCTGAAGAGTACTTTATGATTCTATCTGCAGCTCGATCTATGAGTACGGAAGCAGCTCAGGGATTGGCTGAGGTGCATGCTCAGGTGGGCATTAATGCTGGGCCCTGTCCCCGAAATTGTGCCTTTTGCTCCTTTGCCTCCTGTCACGGGATTTTCAAGACGGCTACGGTGCTGGGGTTGGAGGAAATTATTGAACGGTGTGATCATTTTCAACGGGCAGGAGCCAACGCAATTTACCTGATGACGACGGCCAATTTTGATTTTGACGAGTTTCTGAAGATTGGGCGCGAGGTGCGGACTGCTTTAGGTCCAGAAGTAGTCTTGCTTGCTAATACCGGGGATTTCGGACGAGAGGGTGCGGAGGAGTTGCGCCAAGCAGGCTTTCAGGGAATCTATCATGCGGTTCGCTTGAGGGAAGGCAAGGTTACGCTCATTAAGCCAGAAATCCGTTTGCGTACAATCCGTGCAGCCCAGGAGGCGGGCTTGGTAATAGCGACGTGTGTGGAACCAGTAGGTCCGGAACACAGCGTGGAGGAGTTAACGGAAATGACGTTGCTCACCCGGGATATGGCTCCCATCTTTAGCGGTGCCGCCCGACGTATCCCCATCCCGGGCACAGTGCTTGCCTGTGAGGGAATCGTGTCAGAAGCTGAAATGGCGCTGACCCTGGCAGTGGTTCGCCTGGGAATAGGGCATGACGTTCCCTTAAATTGTACGCATGAACCAAACGGCATGGGGGTTCTGGCGGGGGCTAGTATTTTGTGGGCGGAGGAAGGTTCAAACCCAAGGGATGTCCAGAAACAAACCAGCCGGGGTTGTTCTGTGGAGGGCTGTCAAACAATCCTGAGGGAAGCTCATTGGAAGGTTGCCGAGGGACCTTCTCCGGCAGCACTGAGAAAGAGGTAATAGTTCCGATACTGTGCGTAAGCCTGATTAAACTTGGTACGCTATTTAACTTCTGATGGTGCCGCGCTAGCGGTCTGAATGTCAAAATTTAAAGGGGGAAATAATTGTGAAAAAGAATATAACTGTTGGAAAAACTTTGGTTTTAGCTTTAACTGTAACGTTTACGTTGGTATTGTCTGGTTGCGGTTCCAATAGCACTACCGGGCAAACCACACCAACTACGGCGAGCAGTACACCCGCAAGCAATAACGTGACCTCGCCTAGTAAGGTGATCACAGACTTTAAATATTATACTGCCGATCAGCTTAAGCAAGCTATCGAGAAGAAAACTCCTCTGAAAATCGTGGATATTCAGGTTGAAACCGAATATAAGGCCCATCACATTCAAGGGGTTATCCCAACCTACGCTTATCCGGTTAAAACTGATGAGGAAAAAGCTAAGGTCGCTAAGGTTTTACCAGAACTGAAGACTTCACAGGATCAGATTGTGGTCATTTGCCCAAAAGGAGCCGGAGGAGCTAAAAATACATATCAATATTTAGCAGATCAAGGAATTGCAGAATCCAGACTCTTTATTCTGGAGAATGGCCAGGCTGGCTGGCCTTATGCCGAGCTATTAGCGAAATAAATAATTGGAAGGGTGAGCGCGGTAAAAAGCTTATTAAGTGGGTACAAAGGGAAACTATTGGTATTGTTGGCAGTACTAGCGTTATACAATTTTGTTCCAGTCATAAACATGAATATTAAGCAAGTTTTTTTTATTCTTAGCAATATGGATGTCGATTTAGTTAGGGGTTATATTTTAGGATTTGGCATTTGGGCCCCGATTGTCTCTTTTCTCCTGATGATTTTCCAGTCTGTAGTAGCACCCCTTCCCGCCTTTATCATCACCTTTGCTAACGCTAGTTTGTTTGGTTGGGTATACGGCGCGATTCTTTCGTGGTCGAGTGCTATGGTAGGGGCAGCCTTGTGTTTTTATATTGCTAGGTTTTTAGGAAGAGCAGCGGTAGAAAAACTAACCTCACGGACAGCTTTAGAGAAAGTTGATCATTTTTTCAAACAATATGGGAAATATGCGATCGTAATTGCCCGATTACTTCCCTTCATTTCTTTTGACATTGTGAGTTATGCAGCAGGTTTAACCTCGATGGGATTTTGGTCGTTCTTTATTGCCACAGGCCTTGGCCAGCTACCGGCAACCATTGTCTATTCCTATATTGGAGGGATGCTAACCGGTACAACCAAGACGTTTGTCTTTGGGTTATTAATGTTGTTTGCAGTTAGTGCCTTTATGGTGCTCATTAAGCAAGTATTTAAAGATAAGAAGAAGGAGGAAGGAAAGAGTGCATAAGACGAAATTTTTTAGCCTCGGGGCACTTTTATTGGGTTTAATGTTATTAATAAGCGCCTGTGCAGCTTGGCCACAGAAACCTTCGAATTCCGCAGACTCAGGCCAAGCTAAACAAGCAGCTGATCTTTCTATCTACAAAAAAGGAGATATATTTATTACTCCTCAGGACCTTAAAGAGAAGCTGGGAGATAAGTCTGTAGTTTTGGTTGATACAAGTAAGCCAGATGTTTATGAAAAGGGACATATCCCAGGAGCCATCGGAATCGGCTGGCACGGACTTTCAAATATCGTCGGTAAACCAGGGGATCCTCTATGGGGAACTACTTTGGACAAAGAGGAGCTTACTAAAAAGCTTGAGTCATATGGAGTGACGAACAGCACACTTGTGGTATTTACGTCTAATGTACTTCCTGGGCCGGGTTCGGATGGAAGAAGCGTCTGGCAACTTAGAATGGCTGGGCTGGACAATGTTAAGCTTCTATACGGAGGGAATCCTTATTGGAAAGAACTAGGCTATGATATGACCAAAGAGTCGGCTCCAAAGCCTACTCCGGTTACCGGGCTTACCCTTAAAGAATTTGATAAAAGCTACTCAGCAGAAAAGGATTATGTCTATGCAAACCTTGGCAAAACGGTCATCATAGATGCTAGGACGGAAAAGGAATATAAAGGAAGCCAAGATGCAGGAGAAGCAAGAGGAGGACATATTCAGGGGGCAAAGAACCTAGTATGGTCATCCGTACTCAATGAAAATGGAACTCCAAAATCTCCTGAAGAAATCATCAAGATGATGGCAGATTTGGGAGTAACTCCTGCAGACGATTTCGTAGTTTACTGAACGATGGGTATGAGATCGGGCTATCTTAGCACGATCCTCAGAGCCGTTGGCTTTGATAAAGTTAGAAACTACGAAGCATCTATTTATGAATGGGCAGCTGATCCAAACATGCCTATGGAAAAATAGGCATATCCCATTGACTAATGAAGGGCCAAGCCTGGTTATGTTATTTGAGTCAGAGAAGAAAAATTTAAGGGGTACCTCTCCCTAAAAAAGTAATTTTTAAGGAGAGGTGTCCCTTTTTAAAAAGCAAGACCTTTTAGGATAAATTTGTAAATGTTTTCAACATTGGTTTTTATCCTTTTCCCACATAAAATGGAGACGAAGTGATGGCGAATAATAAGTATCCCTTGAGAAAGACTCAAGGGATAAAATAAGTGAGATTCAGAAATTAAGTAAAAAGGTTGGCCCCGGTTTGAAGTGTGGGTTAGTTGGTGCTCGTGGCAGGCGCGGGAACTGTGCTAGGTACATATCCGCCCCAGCGTCCGTAGCCGCCCATTCCCATGCCAGGAGCAAGGGTGCCGTTGGCAAGGGCATCTTGTTGCAGTTTTAGGCGTTGCGCCATGAAATCATTCAAGGCCTTTTGCTGGTCCGCCGTAAGTGGCTGACCGGTAGTGCCCATGTAGCCATGACGACCCATTCCACCCATGCCTGGCCCCATAATCTGCCCGCTGTCTAGGGCTTGCTCTTGGTATTTTTGACGAAGATCCATCATGCCCTGGATAGTATTAGCCTGGTCTTGAGTTACTGCGCCAGCCTCGACTTCTTTCTGCAGGATTTGTTTCTGGATTCCGAAGGTTTGTTGGTAGAGGGCTTTGATGTCAGTGAGGGCTGTTGAATCGGTAGCCGCGAAGGCTGTTGTGGCCCCACCGACCAAGAGGGATACAGTGAGAATTCCAGCGGCAAGTTTCTTTTTCATTAAGATATGACCTCCTTAAAATATTATAATACTCTAAACCGGGGCAATTATAGTATAAACAAAGGTTATGAATTTCAGATGAATGAAGTGTGAAAAGACAGTGAAGATCAGAAATTCACAGAGCTATAATGAGTTGTACATAAGATTGCTCTGGTTATTTGATGAAGAAGGTACTCTGATTAATAAATCAGGGCTCCTTCTTCATAAGAAATTCACAAATTATTCATGAGTTTTTCTTATCCGAGATATACACTAAGGCCATAGAAAAACAGCAAAACCAAACGAAATGAAGCTGTAGTTCAAAGGGGGAATTTGTTTGATGGGTCATTGGGGTAACCATTACATGATGGGCGGCTGGGGATATGGTGGATATGGAAATGGTATTTATGGTTGGATGGGTATGTTAATGCCTCTGATCATGGGGTTTGCTATTGTTTTGCTAGGTGTCTATGTATTTCGTCGTTCTACCTCGCAGGTTCGGACAGAAGCACTTAGTAATCAGAGTGGTATGGATATCCTCCGTGAACGCTATGCACGTGGTGAGATAGATTCCGCCGAATATCAAAGTCGGAAACAGGATTTAGAGGGTAAATGAGTAGAGAGATAAAAGTGGGTGAGGATTTAATCCTCACTCACTTTTATCTCTTTAGGAAGTTTGACAATAAATTCAGTCTCTTGCCCGAATTTACTCTGTACGGTAATGGTGCCTTGATGGAGAGCCGTGATCTGATGAACCAGGGCCAGACCAATTCCGGTTCCCCCGGTCTCGCGTGTTCGAGATTTGTCAGTACGATAAAAGCGCTCGAATATAAAAGGGAGATCTTCTTCAGAGATGCCGATACCTGTGTTTAGGATTCGGACTTCTGTAACATTTGATGTTTGTGTAAGTGTGACGGATACCAGACCGCCGTTTTCCGTGTACTGATAGGCATTGTGAACTAGATTGTAAAAGAGGCGGGTGAGAAGGCGCTCATCTCCGGACGTAGTCATGGGTTCCTCTTGAGCGTTCAAATTCAGAGTCAATTCCTTTTCTTGGATAAGCGGATGGAGGCTATGGATGACTTTTTCAAGCAGATGGTTTAAGTTCACAGGTTCTAAGCTTAGCTTTAAAGCGCCCATTTCAGCCACGTTTAGGTCTTTAAGGTCGCTGGACAGGTCTACTAAGCGGTCAATTTCCTCATGAATGGAGGAAAGGTTTTCTTGATCGGCAGGAAGGACGCCGTCTTGGAAAGCTTCAATATAGCTTTTGATCGAGGTTAAAGGTGTGCGAAGTTCGTGGGCGATATCAGCGGTGAATTGTTTGCGGAGGTTCTCTTGACGGTCTAAATTGTCAGCCATCGCGTTAAAGGCGTTCGCCAATTGACCTACCTCATCTTTGGAGCGAAGGGATACACGTTCATCAAGGTGTCCCTGACCAATACGTTCGGCGGCTTGCATTAATCGCTTCAACGGCGCGACTAGTCGGCGGCTTGTGAAGTAACTGAGGATAATCCCAAATAGAAGAGCCAACCCTCCAGCTAAGAGAAGAAAACGAAAGACTGAGGATTGGAAGAGGACATCCTGGGGATTGAAAATTTGGGCGGTTGCTGGGTAACGGACCAGTGCAGTTGCTAAAGTCCCGAGAGGTCCTGACACCGTTATGGTCTTCGTTTTCAATTTAGTGATGGGAGAGGAGGGCATCCCCATTCCCATACCGGCTCGACCGTGCATCATGCTTCCCCTAGAGCTGTTTAACGTGGCAATGAACTTACCGTTCGGATCGGTCAGCGTGACAATTGTACCGACCGGGAGGGATTGGCTTACTTGATCTAGAGCGGCGGGATCCCAAGTGCCCTTACTTAGATAAAGGGCGCTTAGACGAGAAGGTAACTCTTCCAAGATCGTTTCGTTTGTTTTGGTTAGATAATCAGTAAATTGTTGTTGGAAGACGAGATGGACGGAAAGCATGCTGAAGGTTAGGGTGATTAGCACGATGATTAGCGTGGAGAGAAATAGTTTTTTGCGCATCTTAACCCCCCATACTCGGATTAAACTTGTAGCCGATACCGAAAACGGTCAGGATGATTTGAGGATCGCTAGGGGTGGTTTCGATTTTTTGGCGGATCTTCTTAATATGGACATCAATCACGCGATCATCTCCATCAAAGTCGTGTCCTTGAACAATTTTCACCAACTGACTTCGAGATAACACTCGCCCGGGGTGCTTCGCCAAGGCACCAAGGATCTTTTGCTCGGAGGGAGTTAAATGGACCTCCTGATCGTGAAGCAGAATTTTATATTGTAGGTTATCAATAGTGAGGCCATTATCATAGGAGATCACGTTCGCAAGCGGTGAGGTTTCGTTATTAATGCGTCGTAGAACGGCCCGGACACGGGCGACCACTTCACGAGGGCTAAAGGGTTTTGTTATGTAATCATCTGCACCGATATTTAATCCTCGGATGCGGTCCTCTTCTTCGATTCGAGCGGTGAGCATGATAATGGGGACGGAGGATATTTTGCGGATTTCATGGCAAATCTCTATTCCCGACATGCCAGGGAGCATTAAATCAAGGAGGAGTAAGTCGAAGGGGTTTTCTTTAAACATGGTTAGAGCGACATTGCCGTTAAGGGCAGTGCTGACCCGAAACCCCTCTTGTTGGAGATAGGCTTTGAGCACAGTTGTGATCTTTTTCTCATCATCAACTACTAAAATCTTCATAGATTTCGAAACTCCTTTGTTTATTGTTGGGTAGCCTGCATTTCTTTAGCCTGAGGGATAAGTTGTCTTAGACGATCAGCATTAGCACCATTTGGTTCTTTGTCCAATGCAGTCTGCCAGACACGAATAGCTGTTGAGTAATCTTGTTTGACTTCCGAAAGAAAAACACCATAATTAAACATTGCCTGTTGAAAATCCGGTTTTTGGGTCAAGGCTTCTTTAAAGCTTTTTTCGGCCAAATCATTTTGCCCACTAAAGAAGGCCGCAGTAGCCATATCCGTTAATACATTGATATCCTGCTTAGTATTGAGAACATTTTGATAGTATTTAATCGCTAGCATATAATCTTCTCTCGCTTCAGTCGGTGCAACTGTCTGAGCTACAGCAGCCAAATCATAATAGGCATTCCCTAAATCCTGTTGGAGTGAAATATCATTAGGGTTTGATTTTACCTGTTTGTTTAGAGCATTTACCTGATTTTTAAAGCTATTATAATCACTGTTACTAGAAGACGAGGAAGGGATTGAAGAAGTACCACCGAAGAAATATTCGGCCCCTGCACCAACTAAACAAATGGTTAGCAAAATTGTAAGAACTATGGCTTTAATTGGTTTTTTTTTATTTTTGTTAATCACTTTATGTCCTCCCCATTAACGGGCTGTAGTGATTGATACGCGATAAGACCTAAAACGACCATGATAACTGTAATTAAGATTTTCAAATAAAGTTTCTCCTTTCTCATGAATAAATAGAGGCCCCTGATTAAAAACATTTTTTCAGATATCATATTCTTAATATATTATAATATCCTAATTGTATCATGTCTGTCTAGTATAATCATAAGTTATGAATGTTATATGAATGAAATGTGGAAAAATTGTGAAGAGACTGTGGAGAAGCCGAAAACAGGTTTTAGATGGTAAATAAGAAGAAAGTAAAAAGCTATGGCTGAGGATTTTATCTTCAAACATAGCTTTTATCTTTTATATCTTCAGGAAGTTTGACGATAAATTCAGTCTCTTGAAAAACCTGATCTTAACAGTCTTTTCACAATTAATTCATTTGAGATTCATAACCCTTGTGTATGCTAGAATTGTTTTTCCTTACGATATTATAATATTGTAAGTAGATCATCAAAACTTTGGCCAGCAGCACCAACAGAGTAACAGTCAGTTCTGGCTTTTATATAGAAATTAAACATCCAACAAAAGAAGGAAAGAAAGGAGTTAGAACCATGGAAGGAAAAATCGTGTTGGTTGATGATGAGCCTGCAATACTGGAATTAGTACGTGATTACCTTGTGCAAGAGGGATTTGACGTTCTTACGGCTTCAATTGGAATGGATGGTCTAAAGTTAATCAAAAACCAAGCACCTAAACTCATCTTGCTAGATTGGATGCTGCCGGACGTTAGTGGTTTAGAAATATGCAAATATGTTCGGAAATCGAGTTCAATTCCGATTATCATGCTTACAGGAAGGTCGGGAGAAGCCGACCGGATCATGGCATTAGATGCTGGAGTAGATGATTATCTCGTCAAACCCTTTAATTTGCTTGAGCTTGGCGCGCGCATCCGAAGCGTACTTAGACGTTTCCCGAAAGAGTCAATTAGGTACTGATTTGCGCTCTTAGCAATACCTTCTTGAGAAAGGAAATTAGCACTTCAATAGAATTACGTTGGGTGTGCCAATTATGCGAAGGAACTGTTAAGGAACTTAGCGGTTAGTATCTTAAATAACTGTAAAACGAGTTCGGGTGAAAGGATAGTTTGAATTGAGTTTAAGCTTTGTTGCTAAGAATATTAAAGCTAAAAGTCTAGAAGCGACTGAAAGTAATTCTAGCAGTAGACTTCCCTTTTTAGACCGCACCCGTGGTTTAATTATGATCTTTATGGCCTTAGACCATGCTTTGTTCTTTTGGAGTAGTGGACGTATCAATAATGAAGGATTACCACTTTTGGTTAATGGTGCTGTAACCTTTAATCCACTAGGTGTCTCAGGTGCCTTGGCTTTAATTGTTATGTTTTTGTCGAGTCTCTGTGCACCGGGTTTTCTCTTTATCGCTGGGTATGTATTAGCCTTGTCCATTAAAAAGCGCCAAACAAAGGGCCTTTCGAGTTCCAGTATCAACAATCATTTATGGCTCAGAGGAATGCTCCTTATAGCGTTGCAAGTGTTTATTGCTTCTCCCGCCTTTAATCTTCCCATGCTCATTCAAGCCAAATCACTTTCCGTCGTTACTTGGGGAACTTTTTTTTCCTTGAGCGTTTTATCTACCATTGGTATTGGGTTCTTTTTTCTTTCAGTGGGACGCCATATTTCTCCCTGGAAACTTTTCGGAATATCTGGGCTCCTCTATTTATTGAGCCAATTGTTTCTACCCAGTTTCCCCAGAAACTTCACTTTCCATCAGGCTATAGAACAGGCTTGGCAGACGATTCTGGTTTTACCTGTCCCTTTTTCGCCGAGCTTTTTAGTGAATAATAATTTTCCCGTCATCCCTTGGCTTTTACCGATGACCCTTGGGTGGCTATATGGACACACCTATGCGAAACAGCGTGGAGTTGCCTACGAGGCCAAACGTTTTGCTATCTCAGGTTTTAGTTGTTTAGCCCTTTTCTTTATCTTCCGCTCCGCTGGAATAGGGGATTATCTTCTTCCCAATGGCACGTTTCAAGGCTTTATAGGTCTTTCTAAATACCCTCCGAGCCCCGACTATTTTCTGCTTTATTTAGGTCTTGTTTTTGTATTGCTTTTCCTATTTTACAAACTGCCACAAACCTCAAGAATAGGGGGAAGCCTAGAGAACTTTGGTCAGGTTCCACTTCTCTTCTACAATACTCATCTTTGGCTTTATACCGCTATACCAGCACTGCGGTCCAATTTCAATGGGCATTCTCTGTTGTTTGGAGTTGTAATCTGGCTATTGGGTTTATTAATCCTTTATCCTCTCTGTCACTGGTATTTGATATGGCAATCCTCAACCAAGGTTCACATTTATTGCCCAAAACTTGATCATAGTCCAAGACTCGTGCGTCGCCAAGCTAATTTATCTAACGTACTCTTTGGGAAAGGATTGAGAGTGAATCGATGATTTATTCAATGGACTTTAGAACGATCAGCTCAATCTCTTCAAAGGGGAAAAGTATGTTTATTAGGAGTGGTGTTACGTGTTACAAGATAAACAACTTTTAAAAATCGATCCTTTTACAGGATCAGTTGCTAGCGCCACCATTACAGACTCTAAGGGGATTAAAGAGGTCTTCCCCATTTCAGGGTCAGGTGGGACTTATACGATTTTGCCAAAGTGACGTTAGATACTGCCGGAGATTATCAGTTAGTCATCCGTTAAGGAGCTTTGGGCACAGCCTTAGCCGCAGGGAAAATAACAGTACTGAATGCTAAAACAATCATTACAGATTCTCTCGTTACTAACACGACTAAAACCATAAGGGTTAAGGTTACGGATGATGCGGGGAATCCATTGATCCGTAAATCTGGAACAGTCGACGGAACAACTGTAGGGGCAACAAACGTAAGCTATACAACCCTTAGTGATGGAACGTTTACCTTCACGATGACACCCACCTCCTTAGGAACAGTCAACATGATCTATGCTGGGCATATGGTCGGTTCGATTCCTGTTATTTCGGCCTACACCCAAAATCCTCGCCTCGGAGGAATGGCTAAGGATAACATTACCCTAGCGGTTGATATTGCTAAAAGAGGTTGGGCACAAGGAACCCCTAATGTGATCTTGACACGAGATGATCAATTTTCCGATGTTCTCGCTGCGGCTCCGCTCTATAAAAAGCTCGATGCCCCTATATTAATGACGGATTCTGCCAAATTAGACGATCAGACATTAGCAGAGATTCGTGATCTGCACGCTCAGAACATATACATAGTGGGCGGAACAGCCGCCATTTCTCAAGACATCTAGGATAGTTTAACTAATAATGGGTTGACGATTACTCGAATTGCCAGACAACAAGGATCTGATACGGCAGCTCTGATCTCCTCCAAGGTGGGAATTTGAGGCCATCCATACCGTATATCTTACCAATGGGCAGGCCAGGCCATTCCAGATGCGATTGCGATCAGTGCGTTTGCAGCAGAGCAAGGAAACCCAATATTGCTCACGGATAGAGATTCATTGCGCCTTCGACGCTTCAAGCCTTGGCCGATCTCAAGGTGAGTAATGTCGTCATGCTTGGAGGGACAGCGGTGATTGGCACTTCAGTGGAAAATGAAATTTTGGCAGAAAGGAATGGTGTATATGTTATCTCTCAAACAGTTAGGGAAAGGTAAGCTTTCTGCTAAAAAGCCAACTGTCTTCCTCGTGGTGCTAGCCTTAGCGGGTGGTGGTAGTTGGTATTATCTTCGTGAACAAAAGGCCCAGACTCCTGTCGATACTGCAAGTACTGTGATTGCTGCACAAATGAAAGATGTGAAAATTTCCCTTTCAGCTGATGGAAAAGCGGATTACCCGGTAACCAATCTTAAGTTCAGTGGAAATGGGATTGTGGAAGAAATTATGGTTCAAGAGGGGCAGCGGGTTAAGAAAGGAGATGTTTTAGCCCGGCTTGATGTCAAAAACTTGGAAAATCAGGTCAAACAAGCCGAGGCCAATTATAACTCAGCTGTTGCCAAATACCAGAAACTCGTAGCGGGTCCCACTGATGTTGAGCGCCAGGCTAAGCAGATCGCGGTAGATAATGCAGAGAAAAGCTTGAGAGTTCAGCAGGACTCGTATGATAATCAAGTAACTTTAATGAACCACGGGTATACCGCCGTGGGAGATGTCTTAGCGGAAGAACTCAAACTGGAAGGAGCTATAGCTCAGCTCGCAAACGCCAAGGCTCAACTCGCTTTACTCGAGGCAGATCCCTATGATTTGACGACAGCGAGCGAAACCGTCAAACAGCTGGAGGCTGTCCTGGCTATTGCCAGAAACAGTCTGCAAGAGGCAACTTTGACTTCTCCCACGGACGGTATGGTTCTCTCCAGCAATGGAAAAGCTGGAGAATTAGTGTCTTCCACTAATACACCCTTTATTGTGCTTGCTAATGGCAATGAGGTCACGGTCGACTCTTACGTTATTGAAGATGACATTGGAAAAATATCGGTCGGACAGGCGGCAGAAGTTGTATTTACGGCCCTACCGGATAAAACCTATGAGGGCAAAGTGAGTTCAATCTCCCCCAATCCTTTCGTCGATCAGAGCGGAATAGTTACCTATAAAGTGTCCGTTACCTTGAATGCTCCTGATGAAAACCTTAAAATCGGGATGACAGCAAGTGTGGCCTTTATCGCCCAGCAAGTTAAAGGAGTGGTTACCATTCCGGTAGAAGCTGTGGTCCGGGCGAATGGCGCCCCTAGTGTTGAAGTACAGTCCCCCGATGGAAGCACGGCCTGGGTGAAGGTTAAAACGGGCCTGACTGATGGGAAAATCGTGGAGATTAAAGAAGGGTTAAAAGCCGGAGATAAAGTCCTCATACGCAAGACCATTAATAAATAATCGGAAAGGAGGTGGGAATGTGACCGAAAACATTATCCAGTTAGAGCATATTCACAAAGAGTTTTCTTTGGGTAAAAATACGGTGCAAATTTTGAAAGACGTCAACACAACCATCCGACGGGGAGAATTTGTGGCTATCATGGGCGCTTCCGGCTCCGGGAAGTCGACGTTACTCAATATTATTGGCTGCTTAGATCAACCGACCGCTGGGTCGTATCTTCTTGATGGGCAACTCATCAATGACTTAAATGATGATGAACTAGCCCGATTTAGGAACTTAAAACTGGGGTTTGTATTTCAAAATTTTAACCTCTTGCCCTACTACACCGCGCAAAGAAATGTCGAAGTGCCCTTGTCTTACCAGAATCGAAAAGACCGAAGCATGATTGCCAAGGAACTTTTGGAACGGGTAGGACTAGGGCACCGGCTGAACCATAAACCAATGGAAATGTCGGGGGGAGAGAAACAACGAATCGCCATCGCTCGGGCTCTCAGCACAAATCCCGACCTGCTCCTGGCCGATGAGCCAACGGGTGCCCTAGATAGCCAATCCGGTATTCAAGTGATGGGGCTCTTCAAGGAACTGCACAGGGAGGGAAAAACAATCATCATGGTGACCCATGACCGGGAAATTGGGGAGCAGGCTGAACGTATCATCATGTTCAAAGACGGGAGGATTGAAAATGGGGATACTGGAAACCATTCACTTAGCCCTCGATGGAATATGGCTCAATAAAGTTCGATCCTTCCTGACGATGCTTGGTATCATTATCGGTACAGCGACCATCATTCTCGTGGTGGCGGTGGGATTGGGGAGTAAGAAAAGCGTAGATAATCAGTTTTCCCAGATGAGCGTAACCACTATTTACGTCATGGCCAGTAGCACTGGGTCTCCGCTTCCGTCGAAGCTAGGTATTAAGGATGTTGCTGTGATTAAGGAGAATTGCCCTTCCGTGGCGGCTGTTGCTCCCCAAATATCAGGAAAAGCTGCGGCAAGTGCTGGTGTCGATACAGAATCAGTGACGGTTTTGGGGGTTACTGAAGACTACCAAAGTTTGACCAACCTTAAGTTAAGTTCCGGCAGTTTCTTGACACCGGAGAGCGTCACGACCAAAGAGAAAATTGCGGTGCTCGGTGCAGATATCGCGGATACCCTTTTTGGGGATGCGCCAGGGGAGATTGTGGGTCAAATGATAAACATCAACAAGAAGAAATTTATTGTTGGAGGGGTGATCGAGAGAAAGGGAGAGACTCTGGGAAGTACAAATATTGACGAAGGGGTTTTTATACCGTATACCACGGCTCAGAGCTATGTCTTAGGAACAACGATTACCCCGAGACTCACTGTTCAAGCGAAGGATCTGCCCAGTGTAAAACCGGCTCTGAGCGAAATTACAGCTGCTCTGCGCGAAGCCCATAAACTCCGTCCTGATATGGCGGATGATTTTAGGGCTATGGATGCCGGAAGCAAGGTAGGCGCAGCTCAAGAAACGGCGCGTACGATGTCGGTACTTCTGATCGCGATTGCCACAATTGTCTTGGTGGTCGGTGGGATAGGGATTATGAATGTCATGCTTGTTTCTGTACGTGAGCGGACGAAAGAGATTGGTACCCGCCGTGCACTTGGGGCGCGGAAAAAAGATGTCTTAAGGCAATTTCTCTTTGAAGCCATCGGCATCAGTGTTTTCGGGGGACTATTGGGGGTAGGGTTAGGCGAAATAGTGATTCCGTTGCTAAAATACCTGGAGATAGAGGCGATTCGCTCCATGCAAGGTCTTTTAATAGCTTTTGCCTTTTCCGGCATTGTGGGGATATTTTTTGGATTCTACCCAGCCACGAAAGCAGCTGATTCTAATCCAATCGAAGCACTAAGATATGAGTGAACATACAACCTAGTTTATCAAAGTAAGTGAAAATAGATTAGAGGGGATGAGTTCAAATGTATAAGTGGAAACGATTTGCGGCTCTCATTGTCATGGGTTCTTTGGTCATCGGGCTTACAGGATGCTCCTCAGGGGCCAAGTCGTCAGGAACGACACCCTCAGCAAGTGCTTCAGGTTCGGGTGCCTCGTACGGTACGAATATTGATCCTGAACAACCGGATCGGATAGCGGAAGTATATGGCAAAGTCAAGTCGATTCAGGGAAATGTTGTATTAATCTCAGAAATGCAAAGACAACAAACGGCGGCAGAATTGTCCGCTGCGGATAAGGCAAAAAGGCAAGCAGAGATGCAGGCTTTAAGCACAGAAGAACGGCTGAAATTGCAAGCCTCTCAAGAAGTGATGACCGGTAAGAATATTACTATGACCGTGCCTGTTGGTATCCCGATTAAGATCAGAGGCACCGGCAGCGATGGCCCTACGGTTCAAGACGGAACGATAGCCAGTATCAAAGTTGGCAGTGTGGTCAATATTTGGACCGAGGAATCAGATTCAGCCGCTGCGGAGTATATGAGTATTGCCAGTCGATAGTAAGCAAATTCAAGGAGGCTTGATGAAGGTATTTAATAGGAATAACATAAGAAAGAATCTTAAGGAAACGTTGAACATATATGCCTTTCTCCATCATACACCCTGGAAATCTTCAAAAATCATGGCATTGTTTATCCTAGGACTGGTGCTTGTCGGGAGTGGAGTATACTATGTGAACTCAACTGATAATGCGGTTTCTGTCAGTGTAAATGGAACAGAGGTCGGTCTAGTCGCTGATGTAAAATTAGAAGAGGAACTGTCCGCATCTATTGATGGCGTAAAGTTAGCTATTGACAACAAGCCTATTTTCATTCTTCCTAATCAGGAGGATGTACAAAAATTATTGCAAGCTTTCCAACAGATTTATGTGCAGAAGACAGATGCGAACCAAGTTGATACCGTATCTTTTGAAGAAAAGGTTGAGACTCGCTCAGTTGAGGTTGCGCCTGAAGAGGTACTCACGATGGAGGAGGCACTGGAAAAACTGAAACAGGGAGATGTACGTCAAGAAGAATATGTCGTTCAACCGGATGATTCTTGGTGGTTGATTGCGCGCAAGAACGAAATGAGAACGAGCGAAGTGCTTGCCAGTAATCCGGGGGTGAACGAGGATACTGTTCTTCAGATCGGGCAAACAATCAATTTAGTAAAGGTTTTACCCTACTTAACGGTCATTGCGGAAGGGATTCGAACGGAAACAAAAACTATTCCCTTTGATGTTGTGACCAAATTGGATCCCAGTTTAGCAAGTGGGGAAACAAAAATTACACAGCAGGGAAGCGATGGAGAGAAAGAAGTAAAATATGCTTATACACAAAAAAACGACAAAATTATGACCAAGAATATTTTAGACGAGCAAGTCCTAAAAGATGTCGTTTCCCAAGTTGTAATGAAAGGACCACAACGTATGCCTATTGTGATAGCATCTTCCCGGGGGAGTGGACAGCTAGCTTCAAGTATGATTTGGCCTCTTGCAGGACGAATTAATTCGTATTATGGTTACCGTGAGGGAGAATTCCACACGGGCCTAGATATCAATGGATACCAGGGCGATCCGTATGTGGCTGCTGCCACCGGCACAGTAGTCAGTGCAGGTTGGGATGGCAACTACGGAAACAGTATTCTCATTGATCACGGAAATGGAATTTTCACCCGCTATGCTCATTCCTCGATGTTGCTTGTTTCAGAAGGGCAGAAGGTGTCTAAAGGCCAGACGATTGGATTAGTTGGTTCAACGGGGCGTTCTACCGGACCACACCTTCACTTCGAAGTAATTATAAATGGCGACTTTGCGAATCCGTTAAATTATTTACGTTGAGGTGTTGTAAGTTAGGAGCTGACAACGATGAATTTAATTCCAATCCTACAGACTATGCTTGCTGCCGCTTTATTTGGAGCTAGTGTTCCAATTTCTAAATTGCTTCTAGGTGAAATAGACCCGATTCCTATGGCATTCTTCCTGTATCTAGGTAGTGGGATAGGGCTGTTTTTCTTTAGATTTTTTCAAGGGAAAAAGCATTATTGTAATGAGGCAAAGGTTACAAAAAGCGATGTCCCTTGGATTATTGGAGCTATTTTGGCTGGGGGTATTCTTGCTCCTATTGTTTTGATGTTCAGTCTGAAGAATGCACCTGCATCCACGGCTTCGCTGCTGCTGAATTTTGAGGGAGTGGCAACTACCGTAATTGCCGTTGTTGCATTCAAAGAGGCAGTTGGAGAGCGTATATGGGGTGCTGTAATACTGATCACAATGGCCAGTATCTTGCTTTCATGGGATTCATCTGGACAGTGGGGTCTGTCAATCGGTGCAGTTGGGGTTATGAGTGCTTGTGTACTTTGGGGAATAGATAATAATTTTATACGCCATGTATCAGCAAAGGACCCACTTTCGATTGTAATGATAAAAGGATTAAGTGCTGGCACTTTTTCACTTATTTTGTCTCTTGTTTTGGGTTATTCGTTTCCTTCGATTGGCTTCGCTCTTAGAGCTATGTTACTTGGTTGCTTCAGTTATGGATTAAGCATTGTTCTATTTATCCGAGCAATGAGAGAACTGGGGTCTGCAAGGACAAGTGCGCTATTCGGAACGGCTCCTTTTGTGGGAACCATATTATCCGTGATTATATTTAAGGAAAGCCTAAACACGTTATTTTTTCTCTCCATTCCAATCATGATTATTGGTACGGTGCTGTTGTTAAAGGAAAAGCATGGTCATTTGCATGAACATAAATTCCTTGTACATGAGCATAGACATTCTCATGATAGCCACCATACACACCCTCATCCTAAAGAGGAATTGCCTAAAGGGGGATACCATTCCCATGAACATGGACAAGAACCAACAGCTCATGAACATCCGCATACTCCGGATATTCACCACAGGCATGTGCACCAAAACTAGAAGCATTTTCTCACTGGCTGGGGGCATTTATCATTCTTCTTTTTAAACAAATAAAAAGGTCAGAATAAAGATGAAATATAACCATTACAAATGAGTAAGAAGAAAAACAAGCCCTGGACAAATTTCCGATCAAAGAAACTAGGGAAATTATCAACACTTTGGTTAGACCAGGGTGGCTTTTATGTAGGTTGGAAAGTTGCTAAGATATCATTTCAATACCTGTTTGAATGTTTGCAAAGAGTTATTCGCTTATAAAAAGATTGTGAAGACTATTCCACTAAAGGCTCCAACACAAAGACTTATAATAAATCCTGGTTTTCGCGTCATTTTAAGTGATTGTATCAGAAGCTCATGCCAACTGACGTAAAATATTGTTCCGATGGCTATACCGAACATACTGGATAGAAGTGCAGGATTGACTCGTTGGAAACTTGAACCGAACAGTGCTCCTAAGCCCGCAGGGAGGGACACTATTGCTGCTATGATGGGGATAATACTTCCGCCAAGACCTCCAAAAATTAAAGGAAGTGAAATTGCAAATCCCTCGGGAAGATTATGAAAGAGCATTATCGTTGCGAGATCCAATCCAATCTCACTGTCATTCGTCAAACCGGCACCCATGGCAAACCCTACAGGGAAATTGTGAATTGCCACACCGAGTGCAAGAAGAATACCCGACCGGATGAACTGGGAACGACGAGGATTGTCTGTAATGATTACAATTCGATGAAAGAAATGCTCTATGCGTGCAATGACCAATATACCAATGAGAATACCGATTAGGGTTGGAATAATACCTCCTGTGGCAATGCTTTCAGGTAAAAGTTCTAATCCCAAGACGGTTATTATCATACCCGAGCATCCAGCAAATAATAATCCGATGATTTTATCGGCACGTCGACCAATTGCATAGGCCGCAAATCCTCCCAATCCAATACCCACGCCTCCAACTCCCAACCCAATGAGTGTTGAGAAAAGTAGCTTATTCATGGTTAGATTCCCCCGCTCTTTCAAAAACTAACTCTTTAAGGATATGGGGGGATTCTTTGGATATGTCTGTAACACAGAGAAGTTTGTGAACAAAGTGTGAACCTTTTATCAAGTTTTATAGCTAAATAGAAGATGTGATAAATGTGTGAACTTTAAATGAGTTGAGAAGAAGAGACCCTTATTTGGCATATGATGGAATTATAGATCATGGTAGCATCATAGAATGGAGGGGACATTTTGCCGATTGCGAAAGGGGTTTTCATCTCAATCATTGGAGGTTTGGTCATTGTCATACTGGTTAGTGGGTTTGCGATCTATAAAGAATATGAAGCGAGGTTGGCGGCGAGGCAAGTGGTTCTACGTTATTACGAAGATTTTCAATCTGGAGACGATGAATCAATTTATGAACTTTTACATCCAGAGAGCCGTGAAAAGCTAAGAAAAGAAAACATTATGGCCTGGATGGAGCAGCTTAGAGAAACGATAGAACTCGAAAGCTTTGAGATTAAAGATATACAGTTAAAGGATACCCTTAGAATGGGTGAAAATTCTGTTGTTGACGCAATAAGCGTTCAGGTCTTAGAAACTAATCGTGATCTTTATACTTCGGAAATTTTATCCAGCGAGATTCAATATCTTCTTTTACGGAATGTTCAAGGTGAATACCGCATTTATTTTGATCAAAGACGAGTTTTAAGTTCCATGGCGAAAAATTATATCATCATTGGAGCAATGTACATAGATGGTTTGGGAAAAGATAAGGATTTAACCAAAGGAATTGAGCATTTCCACAAAGCGTTAGAGATCGACCCAACACTCATCGAAGCCCATTATTCACTAGGAGCGGCTTATTTGGCGAACAGAGAGTGGGAACAGGCTATTGTAGAGGAAGAAGCTTATCTAACAAATTCCCAGGACGATGAGGGCAGAGGGGAAGCCTATAATATAATAGGGTTAGCCTATCAGGAGATGGGAGATAGAGCGAAAGCCAGAGAGGCTTTTGAAAAGGCAGTCCAGCTAAACCCTGAGAGTCCCTTTGCTCTAAACCACCTTAATGAGCTTATCAACGGATAAACTATGTAGTCATCTGCTCCAATGTCCAGCCCCATGATACGTTTGCCATCATCCCCCTTGGCAGTAATCATAATAATTAGACATTCGAACTTCTGCGGATTTCCTGGCAAACATCAAGTATAGTTTCCTACTTCGTAGGGGAATAGTCCTTGAATTTATTGACAAGTATTTATATATTAATATATTATAAGATCAATGAGTATTAATGGGTGATCAAATTTAAGCTGGCACCTGTAAGTTTGGAACGAGCCAAGTATTCTTATGTAAACACTTGGAAATGAAATGGAGGTAAGGAAAGCTTAATGCAGAAAAATGAGAAAAAACTTCGATCTGTTCCTAAAATTATTATTCCTATTCTAATCATTACAGTAATAGTAGGGATTTTTATCCTAAAAGGTAGTCAGGAAAAGCCCATGGCAGCTAACACTGGCGACTTCGATCTTGAAGCAACAGCGATCGACCTAAAACAGCTAAAGTCCTATGGTTTACCGATTGTGATTGATTTTGGTGCAGATTCCTGTGTTCCCTGTAAAGAAATGGCCCCGGTACTTAAGAAACTTAATCAGGAGATGCAGGGCAAGGCCATTGTGAAGTTTGTAGATGTTTGGAAAAATAAAACTGCAGCGGATGATTTTCCTGTCCAGGTGATCCCAACCCAGTTTTACTTTGATAAAGAGGGCAATCCCTTTGTGCCTAAAGATGCCGACGCTATGCAAATGATGTTGTATTCCACTAAGGATACCAATAAACACGTTTATACTGCCCATCAAGGAGGTATGACAGAAGAACAACTTAGAGCTGTACTAAAGGAGATGGGTGTTGAATGATCAATCAATGGCTTGATCTTCTTTCAACCCTTATCACTCATAGTATGTGGGTAGCTCCATTGCTTGCTTTGCTAGCGGGATTGTTAACTTCATTAACCCCTTGCTCTATATCAAGTGTTCCCCTGGTCATAGGATATGTGGGTGGCACTGGAAACAATGACACTAAAAAGGCCTTTCGGCTTTCACTTACCTTTGCGGCAGGCTCAGCCGTCACTTTTACTATACTAGGAACAGTATCCTCACTAGTCGGTAAACTAATGGGAACATCCTCTTCCTGGTGGTATCTTTTACTGGGTGTGCTGATGGTGTTAATGGCTATGCAAACATGGGAAATTTACAATTTCATTCCGTCAACCTATCTGATGGCAAGGAACACCAGAAGGGGGTACATTGGAGCATTTATAGCTGGAATATTAGGGGGGGTGTTTTCATCCCCTTGTGCAACGCCAGTACTGATTACACTGCTTGCTGTTGTAGCAGAAAAAGGCAGTTTGATGTGGGGCGTTGTTCTGTTATTGCTCTATTCAGTCGGTCATAGTGGCCTAGTGCTTGTTGCAGGAACATCAATTGGTTTTGTAAGAAATATGACTTCAAGCAATAGATATGGTACCTTCAGCAAGGTTTTAAGAATTGTAATGGGCGGTGTAATTCTGCTCTTAGCATTTTATATGTTCTATTTAGGTTTTTAAAGGCCAATGCCTAAACAGGGTTCAGGGTTCCTATAATTATTTTGCTTTGTTTAAAATTGTCACAGTTTTGACACGATTGTTGGTTAAGATACTTTTGTACTGGTTAAATTACATTGAGATTAAAGGAGGTTATTAATGTATGAAAAAGAAACTTGCTGCAGGGGTGCTAAGTGTCGTGTTACTAGTAGGAGGAGCCACGGCAGCGTTCGCAGCCACAGATTCCACAAAGCTTGCTGAGATCAAGAGCTTGACCCAGCAGATTTTTGGAATTCAAAAGCAAATAGCAGACAAAGAAGTTGAGGCTGGTATCATTACTCAAGCACAGGCTGACGCTATGAAGAGCTCTATTGACTTGCACCAACAATACAGTGAACAGGCTATAGCGAATGGTCAGGTTTTCGGTCCAGGTATGGGGGGGATGCGTGGTGGCATGATGTATAATAACGGTCAACCCATGACGGATGATCAGATTAAAGCCTGGGACAGCGCAGCTCAAGCTCGTCTGCAAGTACAGGCTCAGGCTATGAAAGCGAACGGCTTGACGGATGAGCAGATTAAGGCTTGGAGCGATGCCATGCAAGCTCAAATTAAAGTTCAAGGAGAGGCGCTGAAGAAGGGTACCTTCGTTTCCGGAGGCATGGGAATGTACGGCGGCGGTATGGGCGGTGGCAGAGGTATGCATGGCGGCAATAGGGGTTACTTTGGGGTGCCAAATGTGACTACTCCTAGCAGCTCAAGCGCAACAACAAACTAATTTCAACGTAAACCCTAACTTACAAAACGTTTGCAGATACCGGTACATTAGTTCTTCATCCATGAACCCTTTTAGTATCTGAGAACCCCCGAAACAGCTTGTTTCGGGGGTTCTTTAGTGAATCATATTGACAATACTCGATATGAAATATATTATAAACATATCAACGATAATCGATTTGAGGTGATAAATATGGAGATTAACTATGAAGCCAACGCAAAGATATTTAAAGCACTTGGCGATCCTAATCGATTGATGATCCTTGAAAAGTTACAAATCAGAGAGCTGTGCGCCTGCGAAATCCTAGAAGAACTGAATATTTCGCAACCCACCTTATCCCACCACATGAAGATGTTGTGTGATTCGGGACTAGTTGGTAGCCACCGTCATAGAAAATGGATTTACTATTCCTTAAGCAAAGAGGGCTGTGACGCAGCAAAAAACTTGCTTAATGAAATAACAATGATAAGGCATAATCATAGCAACGAGAGAAAGCTGAGATATGACTGTTGAGATATCTACATACATACATATATGTGTTTGTATTTAGGAAAGGGTGTTATAATAAAAACTAAAATACATTAAACAAGGATGATGAGTAATCATGAAAAATAGAGCAGATTTTTTCAAAGCATTAAGTGAAGAGACACGGTTGAAAATGTTAGAAATTATAGCTGAGGAAGAATTATGCAATTGTCAGATCATGGAAAGGCTTAATATATCCCAATCTTTGGTCTCGCATCATATAAGAACTTTAAAACAAGCCGGTATCATTGATGAAAGGCGTAATGGTAAATGGACTTATTACACAATAAACATCGAAAATACAGAGGCATATTTAGTATCACTGTGTACTAAATTAGTTAATAAAGAGGATATAAAACACATTAAAAAACATGATCCTTATGAATGTGAGCAATTACAACAAAATCAGCCAATAGACCCGAAACATGAATTTTGAAAATTAACAAAATGTTCTTTACAAGGGATTCCTTTAGGTGTAACATATCAATAGACATACATGTGTTGATGTAATAAAGGGAGGTGGGACTATGAAAATCGGAATTGTAGCCTGTTCGGGTGCGTCTAACACTGGAATACTTACGACGAAAGCTTCACTCAAAGCACTTTCCAAAGATGAGAATTTAGGTATTGTCTGCGCTATGGGTATACCCCTCGGACTAGAGAACATTGTCACTAATGCCAAGAAACATGATAAATTTATCGCCCTCAATGGTTGTGAACTCCAGTGTGCGACAAAGGCTTTAGCTACTATTGAATTAAAACCAGACCAAAATGTGGTTTTAACTAAAGATTTGAACATTGCTAAAAACAAGAATTATGATGAAGAAACACACTTAGAAGAAGTCGTAGAATTTGTTTTGGACGCAGCTCGTAGCTTAAAGGAGGAGTAGGGATGAATTCATATCAAGATTATGCTAAAAGACTACAAAATATTTTGACGATTGAGTCCCAACCTATTGCTGCCAGATTTGTGAAACAAGAAGATGCCGTGCCTAAAGACTATGATGGCCAAATTAAACTCAGATATTGTCAAGCTCTTTATCGAGCAAGGCGGGGTGAAAAGGTTTACGTTAATGCCGAAAATATTGTCTGTCCGGCATCAGCGGCCGCTTTCGGTCTGAAACCACTGCCGGAGAAACTAGCCTCGGGAGAGATGATGTCAAGTCTGGGGTTGTTTTATAACAAAGAAGCGGCGGCTAGGGTTATGAGCCAGATGCCCAGACTTCCTATGGGAGAGTATAAGGGAGTCCTAGTTTCCCCGCTGGCGGAGTGTGATTTTGAGCCACAGGTTGTTATTATCGAGTCGCAGCCCGAACATCTTATGTGGGTAGCATTAGCTTCAATTTTTAAAACAGGAGACCGTCTCCAGTTTGATTCCGGTATTTTCCAGGCTACTTGTATTGATTCAACTTTAACGCCATATGTACAAAATAAAGTAAATAGCAGTCTCGGTTGTTATGGCTGCAGAGAGGCAACTGATTTAGAAGACGGAGAGTGCCTGATTGGCTTTCCTTCCACAAAACTACAGGAAATTGTGGAGAACTTAGAAATGTTGCTCCAGAAAGCCATTCCCCGGGTTCGTGGCAAAGGGGTTTTTAAATCAACGTTTCCGGCACAATGCGATAGTTAGTAAAAATAGAGTGGTTTCGCCTCTAGGCAATAAATCTGATTGAATTTTGCATTGGATAATAAATAACATTCGATGTCGTAAAAAGATGTCATGCAAGTATATGAATAAAATTCAGGAGGTCTTACCTTGGAAAACAAGTTTAAAAAAGTAATCGTCTACTTTGTAATTTCTTGTGTAATGTTCTTTAGTTTTGGCAATTCTTCTTTTGCATATGCAGCGGATATCAATGCAGCGGATTCACAAATTGAAACCACTCCATTGGTTAGCACGGAGTGGTTGGCAGAACATGCAGAAGACAAAAATCTTGTTATTTTGGAAGTGCGTTCCGGAGAAACCTCGATTAAATTCCAGGATGAACACATACCAAATTCAGTATTTGCCTCAAGTATCTATTTCCAAACAAATTATCCCGACAAGACCAACATACCTTATGATCTTCCATCTTACGAGGAATTTGAAAGCTTGGTAAGTAAGCTTGGCATAAGTAACGATTCAAAAGTTGTCATCGTATATCCAGGGTTGATTCCAAAAGATATTATGTGTGCAACGCGTACTTACTGGACATTTGATTATTTCGGCATGAGCAATATTTCTATTCTGGACGGTGGATTCGGAAAATGGAAAAGAGAAGGCAGACCGCTAAGTAATCAAATAAAAGTGCCCGATTTAGGTAATTTTAGAGTTAGTACTGTAAAAAGTGAAGATTTGGCTAATCTATTGGATGTTATATTGGCGGTTAATACCAAGGATCATGTTTTATTGGATGCTAGGATGAGTTCGGATTATGTTGGGTCAACGAAACAATCCTTTATTCCTGAAGCAGGACATATAAGTGGCTCGATCAATTATTTCGCACCTTTATTTTTAAATCCAGATCTTACGTTTAAGACCCCAAAGCAAATAACTTATGAAATGGCTCTGCTTGGCATAACCAAGGACAAATCTATTATAACCTATTGTAATTCAGGGCAATTTGCAACAACCGCATGGTTTGGCTTGAAAAAGATTGCCGGCATGCAAAATGTTTCAAGCTATGACGGCTCTGCTTCAGAATGGGTAAACAAATTAAATCTTCCACTTGTAAAAGATTAATTAAATGACTATCTATCTCACAGCAGTAGAAAAAACGTCCGTCAAGGAAAGTTTCAAAAATTTGAGGGGGGTCTTACCATGGATTTTAAAGAAATGATGGAAAACTTCAAAAAGGAAAACGGGGAAATTCCAAAAGCACTGGAGGTGCTCGGACAGCTTGATGAAAGCCTGGTTGTAAACCATATGACCGACATGCAGTTCACTTATTCTAAGGAAGCTATACCTCAGAAGTATAAGGTGTTGATCGCCTTATCGGCAGCCATGGCTCTCGGTTCACAACCCTGTATAATGATGTATACAATGCGTGCTAAGATGGCTGGGGCATCCGTCCAGGAAATCATGGAAGCCTTTGCAATTGCTAAGTTCTCTAAGGCTGGAACAACCCTGTCAAGCTCACTTCCTGCCCTTGAATGGCTTGTCAACAATAAATAAGATAATTTCTCCTTTATAACAAACCGCATGAGAATGCGGTTTGTTATATTTTATGTAAACCTCTTATCATAAATCTATCGTAGAAGATTTTTATCAAGATAGAAGTTGGCTCGGCAACACCAAGTATATCGATTTTGTGATCGTTTGTTTGCAATCTTTATCGGGCGTACCAAATCGAAGGTTTCTCTTCATCGATACATAATGCATGGGCTAATTAAACACAATAAGAAAACGAATAAGAGAGGGGGTTGCACTCCATAATGAATAAACGTTACGCCATGGTGGTTGATCTGCGCAAGTGTATCGGCTGTCATGCTTGTTCTGTCGCTTGTAAATCTGAGTTTGATGTGCCACTCGGTTATTGGCGGGCGTGGGTGAAGACTGAGGAAAAGGGACGTTATCCGCATGTTCGCGTGAGTTTTTTACCCCGCCTCTGCAATCATTGCGATAATCCACCCTGTACAGCCGTGTGTCCGGTGAAAGCCACGTATAAGCGTCCAGATGGGGTTGTGGTTGTTGATGAATCCCTGTGTATCGGGTGTAAAGCGTGCATAATGGCCTGTCCATATGAAGCCCGGTTTTCGCATCCTGGCAAACAAGTGGCCAACAAGTGTGACTTCTGTTATCACCGGGTTGACAAAGGCATGGTTCCGAGCTGTGTGAATACCTGTGTGGGGCGTAACCGTATTTTCGGAGATCTCAATGATCCTAACAGTGAAGTGCGACAATTGTTGGATACTCACGAAGTACAAGTCTTGAAACCAGAAATGGGAACAAGTCCTCAAGTCTATTACATTATCCCGGATAAAGACACGCTGATTCCGACGTATAAGTATCAAAATGACATTGAACGGAGGGCCCTTAATGCCAGTAACGATCACCTATGATGTCGTTCATCATATTTATTGGGAAAATAAGGTGGCACTCGATCTCTTTTTCGGTGGCATGGGTGTGGGGCTTTTCCTGATTGCATTTTGGCTGACTTGGCATAACCAGAGTAAACATCGCACACTCATTCGGGTTGGAAGCATTGCCGCTCCGTTTCTGGTAATGCTAGGACTGATTTTTCTGCTTAGTGAATTAGGGCAGCCCATTCGTATTTATGAGCTGCTCATTCACCCGCAGGCTTCCTCCGTCTTGGCTTGGGGATCCTGGTTGCAGGGATTATTCCTGGTTTTCTCTTTAATCTACGCATGGCAATGGTGGCGGGATAAAGAGGGAAACGAAAGCACAAAAACCAATATGTTGTCCGGCTCTCGTCTCTGGTTCGGTTGGATCGCTGCGTTACTGGGCTTAGCCATTGGAGTCTATCATGGTTTTTTGCTCAGTGTTAATTATGGGCGGTCCTTATGGCAGACTCCGGAAACAACAATCACTTCCGTATTGTTATTTCTGATCACTGGGCTGGCTGCACTGAGTTTGCTCTGTACGTTTGTAGGTCAAAAAAAGGGTAGGTGGATGAGGACTCGAGATTTGCTCACCCCGTTATGTGTAATTGTTTGGATCACACTGGGAAACTGGTTGTTGTGGATCGCCGTTTATGGGCATGGCACACGCGACACTCGAGAAGCGGCTAGTTTACTCATGATCGATTTTGGATGGCTGTTTTGGGGAGTCGCCCTAGCCTTGGGACTGCTGCTCCCAGGAATCGGATTCTGGTGGCTGCGACGACGGGAAAACGTCAGTTTGCAATGGGTACGAATTTTGCTTTTGGCAGTATTGATCGGAGGATACGCCTCCCGTTTTCTGATTCTTTATGTCGGACAGTTGCAACCTTTGACTTGATTGCAATTTGCGTCGGAGGATGATTCATGAACATCTCAAATACCTGTAGAATTGAGCAAGGAGTGAGCACTGTGAACAGGAGAGAATTTCTTAAAAGTGGAGCATTAATGGGGCTTTTCAGCAGTCCTTTGCTTGTTCCATCTTCCCTGAAAGCGATGGAACTGTTAGAAAGCGGCAAAGACTTTTCTCCGAAAAATAAAGCAGAACGCTTAGGGATTCCGAGTGTTTGTCTGCAATGTGTCAGTGGGTGTGGAATTATCGGTTATGTGGAAGACGGTCGCTTGGTTAAGATTGAAGGGAATCCGGAACACCCAAATAGCAGGGGACGATTATGTGCTAAAGGGCAGGCTGGCGTGAACCAGGTATATGATCCGGATCGAATTCTTTATCCTCTAAAACGAGCTGGGAAAAGAGGAGAAGGAAAATGGCAACGGATCACCTGGGATGCGGCCCTAGGTGAATTGGTCGGGAAAATGAAAGCCCTACGAGAGGGCGGAAGGGCTAACGAAGTCGTTTTCCGCAGTGGGCGGAACCGCATCTCGGACCTCACTAGGACATTTTTCACCGCTTTGGGAACGCCTCATCTGCTGAATCACACCACAATCTGCGAGGGGAGTAAATTTGTTGCCAACGAATTAACTTGGGGATATTACCGCGAACTGCCGGATGTGGATCATACAAAATATATCCTTAATTTTGGTTCAAATCCCTTTGAAGCGCATACCATCCACGTTTCTTTGGCGCAGCGGATTTCGGAATCCCGTGTGAATCAACGGACGAAACTTGTTACCTTTGATGTACGTCTCAGCAATACGGCAGGGCGTAGTGATGAGTGGTTTCCCATCAAGCCAGGGACAGATGGTGCAGTCGCCTTAGCTATGGCCAAGGCGATCATGGATGCCGGGGAATATGATGTGGACTTTATCAATACGTGGACGACGAGTAGTGTGGATCAGCTCAAAACGCATCTTGCGCCCTACACACCGGAGTGGGCGGAGAAAATTAGCGGAGTAGGTGCTGCAGATATCCGGCGTTTGGCAATTGAATTTGCTTCGGCTCGTCCTCACGCGACGACAATTTCCTATCGCGGGGTGGCAAGCCATTCCAACGGTATGATGTCGGAACGCTGTATTTCCTTACTCAATGCCCTTATCGGTAGTGTAGATGCACCCGGTGGCTACGGTATAGCTGAGGCGATCAAATTCAAAGAAAAAGCACCGAAGCCACCCGCGGTTGCTCAGCAAAGTGAGTTGGTCAAACCACACGAATACCCTCTCGCTGTCCATGGAGTCGCACAGATGGGTTTGCCGATGATTGAAGCGGGACGAGCCAAGTGCAGTATCTATCTCACCTATGTTAATAACGACGTCTACTCTTATCCGGACACGGAACACATGAAAAGAATCCTCTCCGATGAATCCTTGATCCCGTATTTTGTGGCAATCGATGGGTATATGGGGGAAGCAACATCTTTCGCCGATTTAATTTTACCGGATGCCACCTATTTGGAACGTCAGAACCTAGAGCAGGAAGATTGTTTTTCCCGTAATCCCTACGTGGCCCTGCGCCAACCGGTGATTCCCCCACTAGGGGAATCGCGTCCATTTCAAGATGTGCTTATCGACTTAGCTCAACGGATCGGGGGTGGCTTAGAGAACTATTTTGCATTCAAGAATATGGATGAATACGTCGCGGGGAGAATTGCTGGAATTGACGGATTGCAGGCTGCCGGTGGGTTGGATTATTTAAAAAAACATGGCGTGTGGTTTGATCCCAATAAGAAGCTGGAGTACTACCGTTATAAAAAGCCCTTAGAACCGGAAGCATTAAATGGCACAACCGTCGAAAACGGAACAATTTACAAGGTCCAAGGAGATAAAAAGCAGTACGTAGGGATCATGATCAATGGTCAGGCTCTGCAAGGCTTTATACCGACCGCTTTTCCGTTAAGCGGGAAATTTGAGATCTATTCAAAAATCTTGGAGGAGAAAGGATTTCCGCCATTACCCACCTATGTGCCGATTGAGCATCTGGAGAATCTTGCCCAGGACGACTTGATTTTGACGACCTTTAAAGTGAACGTCCAGACTCAGTCCCGAACAGCCAATTGCAAATGGCTTAGTGAGATATTTCATGAAAATCCGCTTTGGATTCATCCCCAGACTGCAGCTACGCGGAATCTCAAAAATGGGGACGAAGTCATCGTGCAATCCAAGATAGGGAAACAAAAAACGAAAGTTCGGGTTACGGAAGGAATCCATCCTATAGTGGTGGCGTTCGCCATGGGGGTCGGTCACACAGAATACGGACGTTATGCTTCGGGGAAAAAGGTTGTACCAACACCGGATGATCAGGATCAATGGTGGCATACCTTTGGCTCTCATTTGAATTCCCTAGTTCCGGTCATGGTTGATCCGATCGGAGGAGGGCAACCTTTTATGGAAACAGTTGTTAAAGTCACTAGAATTTAAGCGAAATAAGAACAGGCTGCCAAAACAGCCTGTTCTTTATTTCATTTATAATTAACGGAGACCAAGGTGCTGGCGTACCTAAAGACTAAAAGTCTAAAGTCTAAAGGAAGAAACACTGTGTTGAAGATTCTTAGCTAGTGTATCAAGAGTTTCTGCGGAACTGAATAAAGAGGCAGCCGTGGCATTTTGTTCTTCAGCTGCAGCCGCTGCAGTATGTGTGCCTATTGAGATGCTTTCAGCTTCTTTTACGATTTTCTTTGTACTAGTTCGCATGTTTTGCCCCTCCTCCTGGATCTGATGCACAGAGGATTCAATACCCTGGGCTAAGATCGCACTTTCTACTACAGATGAACGAATGGTCTCAAATTGGGTATAAATTTCTCTTAAGTATGTCCCGCCTTGATTAGGTGCGCCGCGCATGGCGGCTACTCAAATAATGGGTGGACGCCTTCCCGATTGAAAAAAAAGGTTTTTATCTAAAAAGGGATTTTGTGTGGATGCTGCAGGTGGGCAGTTTAACCTAAAGTTAAGCAGGAAGGGGTAATTCTTTACTACCCTGCAACAGTCGATCCCTTAAGTTCTTCAAGGGTGTTCTTGAATTAGAGGGAATAAAAGGTTAATTCTTAACTTGGGGAGGAAAGTGATATGGTTCAAGTGGATGTGTTCGGAATTCGTGAAGAGACTCCGACCGGTACGTGCAGTTGCGGTGGGGCCTGTGGTTCAGCGAAGGAAAAAACTATGGGGGAAATGTATGAGGATTTGGCCCGGTTGTAGGGGCCTCAGGATAGGGGAGGTCATTTTAGATTTGTTATGAAGCAATTTTTTGGAGGGGAAGAGATGACGGAACAACTATCTAAAGAAGAACGTCATAGGTGACTCCCATATTCCTTAGCTGTTTGGTATGGCTGGCGATGCACATGTACTTAATTCGCAAAATGCAAGAGGCAAAATCGAAAAAGAATATAAGGCAGTTTGAAATATGAATTCAAAGTTGCAATTCTAGAAAACATATAATAATATACTTATATAAGGAATGTTCGAGTATCGGAAAGGGGCTAAGGGTTACGCGAATTGAGGAGATGGCTGAAGAATTTAAGGTGCTTGGGGATAAAACGCGGTTGAGAATTTTAGCGTTACTGCAGGGGCGGGAGTTATGTGTCTGTGACTTAACCGAAGTCTTAGGAATAAGCCAGCCTGGGGTGTCCCAACATATGAGGCGGCTGCGTCAAACGGGCTTTGTTCATGAACGCAGGGGAGGACAATGGATTTATTATTCGCTGAATGGGGAACATTCGCTTCTTGGCTTGCTTTTGCCCACGTTTCCAAAGGTCGAGGAAGACGAAGAACGGCTAATGCATGCCAAAGGATGCCCTACTTAAGAATGTAAAAATTAGACTAAGGAGGCGAATCAATGACTCAGGCTTCGAATTTCCAAAACGAGTCGGTAAACCGTGCAGTTCTATATAATTTGTTTGCAGGGTCTTTAGCTCGGAAAATTGATGACTCTTGGCTCAATCTAAGTTTTCGTGAGAAACTTCAAATGGGGTTGCCTGACATTTTCGGCAAAGAGAAACTCTTGGAAGCCCTTAAAAAAGCAGAGGAAGACCCCAATTATTTTGAAGAACTTCAATTGGACTATGACGCTTTGTTTAATGTACCTGGCCTCAAGCTTACTTTTCCGTATGAGTCATGCTATACCCATCGCAATATTGATGGAACGTATGGGCGTTTATGGCAAGAACCAGCTCAGGAGATGCATCGTATTTTAGGAGAGTGGGAGATTGTTTTTGCCGAGGGCTGGGATCTCATCCCGGATCATGTCGCCCTTGAGCTCTTCTTTATGGCTGAGCTTTGTCGCCGTACCAGTCTTGCCCAAGAAGTTGAGGATCAGAAACGGCTGCAAGAATGGCAAGTTGAGTTTTTTCAGGCCCATCTCAATTCGTGGATGTTGGAGTTTGTAAATGTGTTAGAGATGAAAGCGGATACCGATTTTTATCGAGGCATAGCATATTTACTAAGGGGCTTTTTAGAAGAGGAAAAAGAAGGATTATCGGATAAAATGGAGCGAATTGAATAATATAAGGCGTTGCTACCCCTCGATGTAAATCGGGGGGATAGTTTTTTTGTCAATCAAAGAGTATAAGTTGCGGGTAGCATAAGAGCAACTAAGGCAGCCGCCTGCGCCAAGGCTGACAGAATGCTAATACGTGCGAAGATAGTGTCTGCAAGAGGGCTAATACGTGCGAAGACAGTGTCTTCGTGGGCGCCAGTCAAGTTTTCTTTATTGATTGATTGATCTAAACTAGGTGGTACTTGAGGAATGTATGAAGCACATAAGGACGATTTTTTTTGTGAATTAGAGAAAATTGGGATTTACAGGAGAGTTATATAATTATATAATTATATAAAAGCGTGAATTGAGGAGCGCTATGAGCCGAGGGAAACGATTTGTCTGGCATTGGGAACTGAGCGTCTGTCTTTTTTTAGCCTTCCTTGGATTTGGCGTCTTTTGGGCAGAAAGGTTATCACTGCAACATGTTCAAGTACAATTGCGTGAAGAGGTACTAGTCTCCGTGCGTCATGTGGGGGTCGAGCTGGGAAACTCTCTGAGTGAAGAAACTATGGATAAAGTCAACCCGGCCTTTGAGCACCTTCTGGAATTCGATCGTAATCTGACATTTCTCGAACTTTTGGATCAGGACCAACGCGTCATACTGAAAAGTCGGCAGAGGTATTTCCAGGGTGAAGTAAACTTTGAGATACCTTTCCTTGAGCTTTATCAGTTCAGAGTTGGAATCTCCGATCTGCCGCTGCGAAAAATTAAGGAACAGTATCGCCCATTCTTAGGGATAGATTTATTATTGCTTGCCGTCTTTATGATTTCACGGCGCATTCAGGGCGGCTTGAGGATAAGAACCTGGTTTGTAACGAAGAACTCTTCCCACGATAAAAAAACCGAACAGGCACTCCAGGCGTACACCTATTCCTGGAATAAGATGGAGAGAGAAAGATCGGTTCTGGCCACGAACCTTCATGAGCAAATAGGACAATCCCTAAGTGCAGTACTTATGCGACTGGGGATGATTCCAAAACGTTCTTCGACAATCCAGCCTGGGGACCCGGGTGAAGCAGTGGAAGATTATCGTGAAGCACAAACTATTCTGCGCGAAAGCATTTCCGAGATTACCGAACTAACCGAACGATTACGGCCATCTGTTTTGGATACCTTGGGGATATGGACTGCCCTGCGGAGTTATATTCGTTGGTTTGAAAGTCAGGCGGGAGTTTGGGTAGAGTTTTCCGCACTTGGTGCTCAAGATATGCGTTTTCCGTCCGAAATTGAGATTCTCATTTTTAGAATTGCCCAGGAAGGATTAGAAAATATCCGCCGCCATGCACAAGCCGGACTTGTCGAGCTGACGTTCTGTGTTTGTGAGCGCGATTTAGCCATTCAAATCAAAGACGATGGAGTAGGGATCGAGCCCCAGCAACTGGCTAATTTTGAGGAGTCTACCGGAGGTTTAAGCGAGTTAAAAAATCGCTTGCGCTACTATCAGGGGAGCTTGGAAATCACCTCAATACTTGGGCAAGGGACAATTGTAAAGGCGCATATCCCCATGAGTTGCGCCATCAAGAGGAGAGATGAGATTGAACCTGATTCGTGTTTTATTGGCGGATGATCACTCTGTCTTACGTAAGGGCTTGAAGATCTTATTAGACCGTGAAGAAGATATTGAAGTGGTAGGCGAAGCATCCGATGGGAATGAGGCTTGTCGCTTAGCTCAACTTCTTCAGCCGGATATTCTCGTCTTAGACTTGAGCATGCCCGAACTGAATGGATTAGAATGTGCTACGAAGTTGAAACGAGATCTGCCTGATTTGCGTATTATAATCTTAACAATGTTTGATGACGCAGATTATCTTAAACAGGCTTTGTCGTTAGGAATACAAGGATACGTCCTGAAAAAGGCCTTAGACACAGAACTTTTGACCGCAATTCGTTCTGTCATCGAGGGACGGGATTATATTTATCCTCCGCTGGCGGCCAAGCTCTTGAGTAAAATTCATCAGGGTGGCGAGGGTTCTGGCGGGGGGGAGCTTAGTGAACGGGAAAAGCAGGTGCTTAAAGCGTTGGCTCTGGGGTATACAAATAATGAAATTGCCATAGAACTTTATATAAGCGTAAAGACTGTCGAAACTCACCGGCGAAGAATTTCTGAGAAGCTAGGATGTAATAAACGATCGGAACTGGTTCGTTATGCACATAAAATGGGAATTGTTCGTTTAGAAGAAATATAAATGCAGAGAACTCCTACTTACTTATAGAAATGGAAGCCTATAATTTGGGAAAACCTCTTACAGAGATCTGAATCTGTAGGGGTTTTTTGTTTTATGGAGAAAATTTGTAGGTATTTTCGGCAAAAGTGTTCGCTAATTGTAGGGGAAATCACTTAGGAATAGGTAAAAAACCTGACAGAGATAAGTGGTTTCCCTGATGGGATTGGTTGGATAATCCTTTATACTTAAGTTTGTAAGAGTATTCACGAAAGAGATAAAGGAGTTGGGTGTATGGGTCAACGGTATGCGATGGTAATCGACTTGCGAAAATGCGTCGGTTGTCATGCCTGTTCAGTCGCTTGTAAAAGCGAAAATAATGTCCCCCTCGGGGTATTTCGTGCTCGGGTAGAGGAAATGGAGTATGGACGCTTCCCCAACGTTGCGCGGCATCGATTACCCCGCCTCTGTAATCATTGTGAGAATCCGACCTGTGTTAATGTCTGTCCCGTAAAAGCAAGTTATCAATTAGAGGATGGAACTGTGCTCATCGATTATGACAAGTGTATTGGGTGTAAGTACTGCATTGCAGCTTGCCCATATGATGCCCGATTTATCAATGAAGAGCGGCATAGCGCGGATAAATGCACGTATTGCCATCATCGCCTGGAAGCGGGACTTCAACCCGCTTGTGTTAATACGTGTATTGGTAATGCCCGCATCTTTGGAGATTTAAATGATCCTAAGAGTGCTGTTAGTCGCTTAATGGCTGAGTTCCCAACCACCGTTATTAAGCCGGAAACGAATAACCGACCTCACACCTACTATATCGGTGCAGACGATAAGGCGTTAAGGCCGAACCTTCTTGAATTGATCGGAGGGGATAAATAATGAAGACTGTGCATTTTTTTGCCACGGAAACGACCATGTATTGGGGATTAATGGTTGCCCTTTATTTTTACTACACGGGATTAAGTGCTGGAGTCCTCTTGATCAGTAGTTTAGGAAGTGTTTTTGGAATCGACACCTTGCGCAAAGCCGCGAAAATGGGTGCGGTCATTGCGTTATCCTTATTAGTAATTGCTCCTATTCATTTGATCCTTGATCTGGAAAAGCCTACACGATTTATCACCTTATTAGGGCATTTCCAAGCGACTTCGGCTATGTCTTGGGGAGCGTATATTCTGGTTCTTTACGGGATTGCACTCGCAATGTATACGTACAATCTCTTCCGAGGGGAACCAAAGAATTCCAAGTCGTTTGGAATTGCAGCGTTTGTTTTGGCACTCGCAGTTGAAGGATATACTGGTTTTCTGATGGGGAACATTCAAAGTCACGCCTTATGGAATACCCCCTTAATGCCGGTGATTTTTCTCTTCTCCGCCTTGGTTTCAGGTACTGCCTTTTTGATCATTGCTCACAGTCTTTTGGAAAAAGTCCTAGGGAATCAAGGAGACAATGTGAAGGCAGCAAATTCCCTGTTGAAAAATTGGTTGAAATGGTTTATCTTGGTGGACGGAGCTCTCATGGTTATTTATTTCATCGTTTTGTGGTCTGGACACACCGATCAATATGCCACGGCTTATCTGCTTTTGCATAAGGAGAGCTTTAGCTTCTTTTGGTTGGAAAACGTTGTTGGATTACTGATTCCTTTTCTGATCCTGATTTATCGTCCACTGGCTGAAAAAAAAGCCGCAACCTTACTTGCTTCAGTACTGGTGGTTCTTGGAGTCTTTCTGATGCGTTATAACTTAGTGGTGGATGGGCAAAGACTTCCTCTCGCGGGCAATACCTTGCTTGAATATCATGCGAGCAGTGCAGAGGTAACCGCTGCTTTGATCCTGGCTTTGGTCGGCGTCGCGGGCATCGTGCTTTTACTTAAGGTTCTGCCGGCTAATCAGGGTAATTTTTCGGGAACTTCGAAAAGTGGCAAGGAGGCTGTTTAAACTATGAAGGAAATAACACGACGTCGATTTTTGCAAGGAGCATCGGCCTTAGGAATTATGGGCGCGATTGCACCCCTTGCCTTTGCGGGAAATGAAAACACAACTATCCCTAGTTGGCGGGAAGGAAATCCTCAAGGGGATACCCTGGATACGGATCCAAGTGTCAAGATGGTCCATTCCATTTGTCTTGGCTGTCATAGCGATTGTAATATCCGAGGAAAAGTTAAGGATGGAGTCTTGATCAAACTTGATGGCAATCCCTATAGTACGATGACTATGAATACTCCCCTGCCGTATAACACAGACCCCAAAGAAGCACGTAAATTTGCTGGCAAGCTTTGTCCGCGTGGGCAAGCTGGTGTTCAGATTCTCTATGATCCTCTACGTGTACCACAACCTTTGAAACGGGCGGGGAAACGCGGGGAAAACAAATGGCAAGCGATTTCTTGGGAACAAGCCTATCAAGAAATCATCGAAGGTGGGAATCTCTTTGGGGAAGGAAATGTTGAGGGACTAAAGGGTGTTCGTGATCTCGTTACTCCCATAGATCCTGAAGCCCCAGAGTTAGGGACCAAAGCAAATCAGTTTGTCTTTTTAGCCGGACGGATCGAAGCAGGAAGGTCCGATTTAGCTAAGCGCTTTGTCAATGCAGCTTATGGGTCCATCAATTGGTTCGAGCACACCACAGTATGTGAACAAAGTCATCATATCTCCAGCGATCATACCTATGGCGGAACCCACCATTTGAAACCCGATTTTCAGAATGCTAAGTATATTCTTAACTTCGGCGCAAACTATGGGGAGGGAAATTTCCCTATGAACCAATTGAGCCGTAAGATGACTGAATTCACAGCCAATGGTGGCAAGATGGTAACGATTGATCCCCGTTTCTCCGTGGCCGCCTCCAAATCGGCGGAATGGGTACCGGTTATTCCGGGGACGGATGCAGCCTTGATTATGGGCATGATTCAATGGATTCTTGAAAACAAACGTTTCGAAAAAAACTTTTTGGAAGCGCCTAATCAGCAGGCAGCAGCAAAAAGAGGAGAGAGCTCGTGGAGTGATGCAGGCTACCTAGTACGCTTAGATACTAAGAAATATTTGCGCGCTGATGAAGCAGGATTGCAAGGAACTGCGGAAGACTATGTTGTCCTTAGCTTGGGTCAACCTGGGTTAGCGAAAGAAGTGGATGCTGCTGATCTCTTGGGCGAAGTGGTGAGCGTCAATGGGATCGAATGTAAGACGGCCTTGCAACTTCTTTACGAACGTTCCAAAGAAAAAACGCTGGATGAGTATGCCAAGCTCTGTGACATCCCGCAAGAGACCATTGTGCGTCTAGCCGATGAGTTCACATCCTATGGTAAGTTGGCTGTGGCAGACTTTTATCGCAGCTTGGCACAACATACCAATGGGTTCCAAACCGGGAGGGCCATGTGTATCCTGAATCTTTTGGTAGGAAATATTGATCATCGGGGAGGGTATATTGCTGGTGGAAGCGCCTTAAGTGCCATGGGGGATAAGAATGGCAGATACCAGGTGGCGAAACTCCATCCAGGTGCGGTTAAACCGGCGGGCGTGAAAATCTCGCGCGAAGGCTTTGCTTATGAAAAAACCACGGAATTTAAAAAGAAGGGCTATCCAGCCCAAAGACCTTGGTTTCCCCTGACCAGTAATGTCTATCAGGAAGTCGTCGCGGGGGCCATGGATGCCTATCCTTATCCAATCAAAATCCTCTGGCTCCATATGGGAACCCCTGCCTGGGCGATTCCAGGCATGAAGGATAAAATCATCGCTGGTTTAAAAGATACGAAAAAGATACCCTTGTTTATCTCGACGGATATCGTCATTGGGGATACGACGATGTATGCAGACTATGTGTTGCCAGATGTGACATATCTTGAACAATGGGGAGCTATGGGCGCTCCGCCAACGGTCGTGGGAGATGTTTCCTCAGTTCGCCAACCAATCACCAAAGCATTTCCGCAAGCCAAATCCCTGGAAAACATCATGATCGACATGGCTAAGAAGATGGATTTGCCGGGCTTTGGGGATAATGGCTTTGGCGCAGGAATACCTTTAAATAAGGAAGACGATTGGTTTCTTAAGTTGGTAGCTAACTTTGCTTCGCAAAATGGTAAAATTCCCGGGTCTACAGAGGAAGAACAAGTGCGTTATATTCTTGAGCGAGGTGGTGTCTTTGCAGATGACAGCAAGGGTTACGACCGGCTCATGATGAAAAAGAAAGTCGCCAAATTATGCACGATCTATGGGGAAAGAGTAGCTACGACGAAGGACAGTATGACTGGAAAGGCGTTTGATGGGTTGCCCGCCTATATTCCTGTTCTGGATTCTAAGGATAATCCGATTCTGGATAAGGAGTATCCCTTCATTACAAATACGTATAAAGTTTCCTTCCAAACCCATTCTCGAACCATCAGTGCCCCTTGGTTGACGGAAATTCTTCCGGAAAACTTCTTTGAATTAAATGATGAAGATGGAAGTAAGTTGGGTTTAAAAGATGGCGATTTGATCAAGGTGAGCAGTGCTACCAATAAGGAAGGGATTACTGGGAAAGTAAAACTTCGTCCGGGCATCCGACCGGGAGTGATCTCTGCCTGTGTGGGCTTTGGGCATTGGCATTATGGTGCCGCGGACACCATCATCGATGGCAAGACTATCCTGGGAGACAAGAAACGGGGGCTAGGAGTCAACATCAACTATGTCATGCGGGTTGATGAATCCGTTGGAAATACATGTTTGCAGGATAAGATCGGCGGAAGCTGTTCCTTCTATGATTCTCGAGTTAAAGTAGAAAAAGCTTAAAGACTGAAAGGCGCGCACAGAGAAAACTGATGCGCGCCTTTCAGGTAAAATTGAATAATTCTCGAGGGGTGTTAAGACGAAGCGGCGGTTGAGAGTAAGAGAGGAGGGGCAACATGGATGGGTATAGCTTGGTAATGCTGGGAGGACAGATTATCTTTATGGGAGCCATCCTTTTCTTCGTGTATGCTCAGTGGAAAATGCAGCAAGGAAGCAATGTGTGGTTGGGTGCTGAGATGGCGTGTGAACAGGAACGATTGGAGCGGATGCGTTCCGTTGAGCTCAGTACGGTATGGAGTGAGGAAGTGAGGCCACGAGCTATGGATGAGCTCGAAGGGCAAGAACAAGGTCTGCGTATGCTTAAAGCAGCCCTGTGTTCTTCGCATCCTCAACATGTCATTATATATGGACCGTCGGGGGTGGGCAAGACGACTGCAGCTCGCCTCGTTTTGCAGGAAGCCGTCGCCTCGGGGCGAACACCATTTGCGCCAGAGGCTCCGTTTATCGAACTTGATGGAACAACCGGTCGCTTCGATGAGCGGGGGATCGCCGATCCTTTAATTGGCTCAGTGCATGATCCAATCTTTCAAGGAGCAGGAAAAATGGGGATGGCAGGAATTCCCCAGCCTAAGATGGGGGCGGTCAGTAAAGCCCATGGAGGGGTATTGTTTATTGATGAGATAGGAGAACTTCATCCTATCCAACAAAATAAGCTGCTTAAAGTATTGGAAGATCGTAAAGTATTTTTGGAGAGTAGTTATTATCATCCGGAGGATACCCGGATACCTGAAGTTTTGCATGACATTTTTCTTCGCGGTATACCTGCGGATTTTAGATTAGTTGGGGCGACTACTCGGGGGCCAGAAAGCATACCTGAGGCGCTAAGATCTCGCTGTGTGGAAATATTCTTTCTGCCCTTGCGCTCTGAACATATCCGAAGAATTGTGCAGCAGGGAGCTTGCCGGATGGGAGTGACGTTAAAAGAAGAGGAGGCATGTCTCATTGCAGAATGGTCTGGTAATGGACGTGACGGTATAAATCTACTCCAGTTAGCAGCTGGATTAGCCGAGAATGCTGGACGCAAAGAAATGAATCGGGAGGATATTTTCCAGGTTATTCAAAATGGGAGTTATTCTTTACAGAGGACTCCGATTCTGCCAACAGGCGAACGTATAGGTCGAGTCAGTGGTCTCGGAGTGTATGGAAAAGGACGGCAAAGTGGCATCTTGTTAGAGATTGAGGTTCGTAGTGTTCCGGTTTCCAACGGCCAAGGACGGGTGGAGATGATGGGAATCATCGAGGAAGAAGAACTGGGGAATGAACAGCGACGGCACAGATATAAAAGCAAAGTGCGGAATTCCATTGATATTGTACTTGCTGTCCTGCAAGCAGAAGGGGTTTATGATCCAAGTCAATGTGACCTTTATGTGCATTTTAATAGCGCGGTACCAGTGGATGGGCCTTCAGCAGGTTTAGCCATGGCTATTGCCATATATTCTGCCCTGAGAAAAATCCCTATACCGCAGGAATTGGGGATAACTGGTGAAATAGGGTTAAGTGGGGACGTTAGACCTGTTGGTGGAATCCAAGCAAAGTTGGAGGCAGCTGAGCAATCCGGTCTCAGGCAAGTCTTGCTTCCCATAGAAAATACGAAGGACATTCAGAGGTCTCAAAGTGTGGAGGTTTTCGGGGTCACAACGCTTCAGGAAGCCTTAGGACGGGTGTTTATGGCCAAGTAAAGTGAGCTGCAAACCTCTTATACGGTAGTTTACTCTTAATGGTTGCCCCCTCAACCATTAAGAGTAAGCTACCGTTAATAACAATTAAAATTGGTAGGAGGGACAGGTATGTTCTTTCCTAACTTAGCAAAGTCGCTGGGTGAATTTAGCACAGGAACAATATCCTGGCCGATAGCCATCGGTCTGATCATCATGATGTATCCACCCCTTGCCAAGGTAAAGTATGAAGAGATCGGAAAAGTTGTAGAAAATAAGAAAATCTTTTCCTTTTCGCTGATCCAAAACTGGATTATTGGTCCTATCTTAATGTTTGTGCTGGCTATTTTGCTGCTTGGAGATAAGCCTGGATTTGCGATTGGGCTGATTATCATAGGACTTGCTCGGTGTATTGCCATGGTTATTGTTTGGAATACCTTGGCTAAAGGTGATAACGAATATTGTGCTGCTTTGGTAGCTCTTAACTCGATCTTCCAGATTCTTTTATACACGGTCTATATTTATATCTTTGTCACCCTCTTGCCAAAGTGGTTGGGACTTTCCTGGGGAGGCCAGGTGGTAGACGTTTCAATGTGGGAAGTAGCAAAGAGTGTCCTTATTTATTTGGGTATTCCTTTTGCGGCAGGTTTTATGACACGGTTTAGCTTAATACGAATTAAAACAAAAGAGTGGTACGAAAAGGTATTCATTCCGAAGAATTCTCCTTTAGCTTTGATCGCGCTGCTATATACCATTGTCATAATGTTTATTACCAAAGGGGAACAGATTATTAATAATCCTGGAGATGTCGTTAGAATTGCCATACCTATGTTAATTTACTTTGCCATTATGTTTTTTGTCAGCTTTTATATGTCCTATAAGGGCGGTTTCAGATATGACCAGACAGTAACCCTGGCGTTTACAGCAGCAAGTAATAATTTTGAACTGGCCATAGCGGTTGCGGTAGCTGTCTTCGGAATAGCATCGGATGTTGCTTTCACGGCGGTAATCGGTCCTTTAGTTGAAGTGCCAGTCTGGGGGTTACAGAGTAGAAGAGACCACTCGTCGAATACGAGTGGTCTCTCTATCCTCCTAATGGTTGACAGTGTCAACCATTAGGAGTAAACTACATTCGATGACATTAATATTGGAGGGAGGAACCTATATTATGAAGAAAGTCATACTGGATATTTATAATTCGTTGCAGGATATTGCTTGGAATTTTGGAAGTCAAGGAGTTAATGGAGAGTGCTGCGGGAATTTGTCTTTGGTTGAATTTATGGCACTCAAAAATATTTACGAAAATAGTCAGTGTTCTATACAGGAAATAGGGCGTGGTTTAAATTTTACAAAAAGCGGGGCGACAAGAATTATCGACCGTCTGGAAAAGAAGGGCTATATCATACGTGAACGTTCTTTGGTGGATGGACGAATCTGTTGTGTAACGGTTACTGCTCAAGGAACTGATGTCATCAGCAACGTAGTGGAGCAAAATACTTTGTATCTAGATGATGTTCTTAAAGACTTAGAACCACAAAGGGTCGTTCAGATAAAGGACGTATTAGAAATCTTGCTAAGCTCAGTGCGGCAACATGAATCCACATTGTCTAGAACCCTATAGGGAATAGGAGGGGAACTTAGTGAACTCATTATCAAATACAATAAACTATTTTGTCTTTATCACGCTAGAACTCACAGTACTTTTTCTTGGGATTAGCACTTTGGTCGCTTTAGTACTCATGTACATACCACAGGAAAAAATTAAAAACTGGATGACAGGTAAGGGGATATGGGGTAATTTTATCGGGGCATCTATTGGCTCTTTGACACCTTTTTGTGCATGTTCGACGATTCCGATGACGCTGGGCTTTCTTGAAGCTGGAGTACCCTTTGGTGCTGTTATGTCTTTCGTTATTTCCTCCCCGCTATTGAACCCTATAATATTGGCGATGTTAGTGGCCTTAATGGGCTTGCAAGCGGCTGTTATCTACTTCGTGGTCGTGTTTGGTGCTGCTATTGCTTTTGGTGTAATTTTACAAAAAGTGGGCGGATCGAAACTGGTAAAGAATGTGAGGATTAAAGAGGGTGGGCATAAAGAAGATGAGGAAGTGCCTAAGGCTTTTTTAGGCAAGCTAAAAGTTTCCTTTAGGAAAGCATGGGGAGATTTTACGGCTGTCTTAGCGTATCTTCTGATCGGTGTAGGTATTGGAGCGGTCATCTATGGTTATCTACCTCAGGAGTTTGTCCTGAAATTCGCTGGCCCAACTAACCCAGTGGCCATTCCGATCGCAGCGGTTATCGGTATTCCTCTCTATATTCGTGCCGAAACAGCCATACCTATCGGCGTAGCCTTGATGCAGAAGGGTATGAGCGTTGGTGCTGTCATCGCTTTGATTATTGGCGGTGCGGGTATGGCGATTCCAGAGATGAGTATGTTGGCGAGTATTTTTAGAAAAAAGTTAGTGGGTGCTATTGTAGGAGTGATTTTTATTACAGCCGTACTGGGGGGTTATATTTTTAATATGATCTTATAAACGAGATGATACTGGGTCCAAATATTAAATAAAGGGGAGAATGTCATGGAAAATAAAAAGAAAAAGGGATTTTTTGAAATGCTAATAGGCAGTAAGAAAGACAAGAAAGGGTCATGTTGTGGTGGTTTCGAGTTAGAAGAAGTATCTGAGGAAAAGCCTGACAATAAGGGTTCTTACGATCCTAACGATCCTAACGATCCTTCAGCGTCAGATAAGGATCCACGGTCTATTAATTGATGTATTTGAACATACCAAACTCGGGATATAGAAAAAAGTATTGATTTTATGCATCCATTTTCCAAAACCTCCGTCTTTATATGTGTAATAAGATCTCAAAAAAATGGAGGTATGGAAATGAAAACGCTGAAAATTGAATGGAAGCACCTTGATGTGGAAGGAGAGACCTGCAACCGTTGTTATGATACGGGTGAAAATCTCAATCAAGAAGTAAAAAGATTAAACAGAGCCTTACAACCACAGGGGATTGAGGTAGAATGGTTCGAGACCAAACTTGATGATACCAAAATTCCTCAATCAAATACTATCCTTTTTAATGGAGTTCCCATTGAAGATATTCTGAATATCGAGGTATCACAGAACTACTGTGATTCCTGTACAACTTTACTGGGAAATGAAACCTACTGTCGAACGATAAGGTATGAAGGCGAGGAATATGAAGATATCCCTGCAAAGGCCATCCGTCAGGCGGCACTCAAGGTATTGGGTATGGAGGAAGCAACACCAACAGCCCCAGCTGGAAATGCTGGCTGCGGTTGCAACAGCAACGGTTGCTGTTAACTAGTCATAAATCGATTCAGCCACTGCTAAAAATATATCCTCCATATCGATATGGACTTCGAAATCGATTGTTTTTTCGTTACACAGCTAAGAATGCACATCATGTCTTAGAACTTTATCGTCAGGGATTGGAGCATATCGACGAGGGCTAATTGATGAAGCTCATGATCTATCGCTAAATAATAAAGGTCCAAGGTCATTTTTTAATGACTTTGGACCTTTTCATTTTGGCATATCGGCAAAGTATAAGTTTCTATAGAGGCACCACATCCGGATACAGGATTCATCTTTACTCTGGCGGATTTTTGGCCAGGATCAGCTAGAAATTAACTGGATTATTGATGTAGAGGAATCCTTTTGCCCCCACGTTAAGAGAAACAGGGCTCCGATGATATTTAACCAGTCATCTATATAATAGACGCTAGTGTTAAATAAAAAGGCGGTAACCTAGAGAAGGGAAACCTTCGAGCCATACTATACTAAAACTCATTCTGGATAGTAATCGTATATTTAAATATTTTTTATATTAGTCTATTAACATATTTGCATATTGACATATGTGAATATGCTGGTATAATAATAACATAAACCATTTAAAACCGATGAGACAAGGATGATACTGTTTTAAAGGAGATGAATCATGTGTCCCAAGAATTTCCAATGACTAGACTGGCTTTGAGTAATGATGAATACAAAATCCGCCAGGAAGCTAAACGCTATAAGGCCTTGGGGGATGAAACACGCCTTAAAATGTTCCGAGTCTTAGAAAAAGGAGAACTATGTGTCTGCGAACTGATGAATCACTTTCAGATGAACCAATCCGTAGCTTCACGTAATCTCAAGGTTTTGGAAAATGCGGGCTTGGTGGAGGGACTCAGAAGGGGGAAATTCGTCTATTACAGGATAGCGGAAGAGAGGGCGGACGGAATGTAAATAGGAATGACATAAAGAAGAATGCAAGAAGAACCTACAAGTGAGAGGACTGATTATTATGCTCCAAATGTTTGCTGATTATGTAGCATACACACTATTTGGGCTTCTACCGGACAGCCACCTTGGTGCCGCTGTTGACTTTTTTATCTATGATACGATTAAGATCTTTTTAATGTTAGGTACAATTATCTTTTTAGTTTCACTGATCCGTAGCTTTTTCCCACCGGAACGTACTAAGAAAATTTTAAGCCGTAAACGAGAATATGTTGGGAATATTATGGCGGCCTTGCTAGGGATCGTGACCCCGTTTTGTTCCTGCTCTGCAGTGCCGGTCTTTATCGGCTTTGTAGAATCTGGGGTACCCTTGGGGGTTACCTTTTCCTTCCTCATCTCTTCACCGATGGTGAACGAAGTGGCTTTGATTATGCTCTGGGGGATGTTTGGCTGGCAGATTGCAGCGATTTATATTACAACTGGGATTACCGTGGCCATTGTTGGCGGATTGGTGATTGGAAAACTTAAACTGGAACATTTGGTGGAGGGGTATGTTTACGACATCAAAATGGGCGAAACTGAATTGGCGGCCTTAACTTGGAGAGAACGGGTAGAATATGCTTGGGAATATGTTGTAGATATTCTGAAGAAGGTCTGGCCATATGTCATTATTGGGATAGCCATCGGCGGTGCTATGCATGGCTATGCACCTGCTGATTTCTTGGTCAAATATGCTGGAAAGGATAATCTATTGGCTGTTCCTTTGGCAGTGCTCATCGGAGTACCTCTCTACTCCAATGCGGCTGGGATCATTCCCATTGTCCATGTTCTGATGGAAAAAGGGATGGCATTGGGGACCGTTCTCGCTTTTATGATGGCTGTAACTGCTTTAAGTTTGCCAGAAATGATTATTTTACGCAAAGTTTTGAAACCCAAACTACTGGGTATTTTCGTTGGGATCATGACGGTGGCGATTATTTTTGTAGGGTATTTGTTCAATGGGATACTTGCTTAACTTGTTTTAGTCGTAGCAATAGATAGTTAATGCAAAATTGCAAATCAAGAGAAATACGAGGAGTGAATTGTAATGAATATTAAGATTTTGGGTTCCGGCTGTTCTAATTGCGCCAAGTTAGAAAAAGTTGTGCGAGAGGCTGTTGCGGATTTAGGGGTTGTCGTAGAGATCGAGAAAGTGCAAGATGTGGCCAAGATTATGTCTTATGGGGTGATGAGTACTCCGGCACTCGTTATTGATGAAGTGGTCAAACTGGTGGGAAAAGTTCCTAACCGTGCGCGCGCGGTGGAGATATTAAAACAAGCTTTGCCTCAGTAAGCTTAGTATGCTACCGAGATCTTATCAATGATGGGGTTGCGTTTCAGGAGTGTAGGGTGCACATCTAATCTCCATTTGGGTGGATATTCCATGAGATGGAAAGGGCGAGTCTATGTCGGGAGAAGAAATAGAAAATTTGAACAGGGCTGTAAGAAAACTCAGTTTTCTTACAGCCCTGTTTTTTCGCAGAGCTATCACAAGGATGGATGCGGCAAGAAGATTTTCGACGGTGCTGTGATTGAAGTAGATAAGCACTTTTTAATGACCAGTCTTGATTTCGAACGGGAAAACAAAATCGACTCTACGGATGAGGAGTTAGAACAGGTTCTAACAGCTCTTAAGGCCATACTTGATTAAAATCTGTTAAGTCGTTCATTGATAAGGGGAATTTTGACCTAGGTCAAAGTAATTGCGGCCAATGCAAGCTAAAATGAAGATGAGAAAAAATTAGGAGGTCATGTCATGATCAAAAAGACTTATCAATTGGAAACAGTAAGCTGCCCCAGCTGTATCGCAAAAATTGAGGGAATGCTCAAAAAAACACAGGGCATTAATGAATCCGAGGTGTTGTTCAACACTTCTAGAGTGAGAGTCACCTTTGACGAAACTATGATTGAATCAGACGCGATTAAGAGTAAAATTGGCAAACTCGGATACAAAGTATTAGGAGAAAAGTAAGCTGAGAAAGGGGGTATCGGAATGTCTAAAATGACCAAAGGCCAAAGGATAATAATTTCGGGTCTACTGGTGGCAATATCCTTTATATTAGACAAAACAATAGGCTATGAGATGGTAACCATTATCGTTATGATTGCTTCCACTATTGTGGCCGGTACCCCTATTTTTATGAAAGCGATTGGGGCGTTAAAGTACCGCATTGTCGGGATTGACGCCCTAGTAACTATAGCAGTGATTGGTGCGCTGTTTATTGGGGAATATTGGGAAGGAACGGCAGTGACCTTCCTATTTATGTTTGGCGATTACTTAGAGTCTAGAACAATAGAAAAAACAAGGTCCTCCATAAAAGCCCTGTTTGATTTAGCGCCGGATACAACAAGAGTCCGAAGGAACGGAACAGAAGTGGAAATAAGTCCCGCAGAGGTGCTCAAAGGGGATCAAGTGGTCGTCAAACCCGGAGAGAAGATTTCTGTAGATGGTACGATTATTGAGGGGTCCGCATATATCAATCAAGCAGCGATTACCGGGGAATCCATTCCTGTCAGTCGAGGGGTTGAAGAAACTGTCTTTTCAGGAACCATCATTGAATCAGGGTATTTAGTGATTCGAGCCGACAAAGTAGGAGACGATACGACCTTTGCCAGAATCCTGCAAATGGTAGAAGAGGCACAGGATAAAAAGGCCAAGACACAAAAATTCCTGGAGAAGTTTTCAAGATATTATACTCCGGCAATTATTGTGCTGGCAGTTCTATTCTATCTTTTTACGAAAGATGTTGTCTTGGCTTTAACCTTATTGGTCATCGCTTGCCCGGGAGCCCTAGTCATCTCTGCACCGGTATCCATAGTAGCAGGTATAGGAAATGGAGCAAAGCACGGGGTGCTGGTCAAGGGCGGAGAAATCATGGAGAAGCTAGGTACTATTAAGGTCATCGCCTTTGATAAAACAGGGACCTTAACCATAGGGAAGCCTGCGGTAAAGCATATTAAAACGTATGATATTGCCGAAAATGAATTGTTAAGGCTTGCGGCCATTGGAGAATTATATTCCGAGCACCCATTAGCAAAAGCAATTATCAACGAAGCAACCCAAAAGCTTGGAGCTCTTAAGGAAGTGCCGGAAGAGGCTGAGCTCATAACGGGACAAGGCCTTTCGTTTAAATTCGGTGGGAAAACCTATTGGATTGGCAACAGAAAGCTATTCGAAGCAAATGGAATTAATATCGAAAATCAGGAAGAGTATTTAAGATCGGAAGAGAACAAAGGGCAAACAGCTGTCATTGTAGGAGATAGGGAAAGAGTTCTTGGCATTATATCCATCGCGGATAGTGTGAGAGAGGATGCCAAGAAGCTGATTTCCGACCTGAAATCCCTGGGAATACAAAAGGTTGTTATGCTGACAGGGGATAATCAAAGGGCTGCTAAGGCAATATCCGATGAATTAGGTCTGGATGATTATTATGCGGAACTTCTTCCGGAGGATAAGGTGCGAGTGTTGGGTGAGCTTCAAGAAAAGCATGGCAAAACGGCTATGGTTGGAGATGGAGTCAATGATGCCCCTGCATTGGCCTCGGCGGATTTAGGGATTGCGATCGGTGGAGCGGGAACAGATGTAGCAATGGAAACAGCAGACGTAGTTCTCATGTCGGCAGAAGTAAAAAAACTAACTTATGCGATAGGCTTAAGCCGAGCCACTGTCAGGAACATGAAGCAAAATATTTACTTCGCACTATTTGTAGCCGCCTTACTGCTGGCAGGAGTCTTGGTTAAGACAGTAAATCTGTCCTTTGGTATGCTAATTCATGAGTTATCGGTGCTGTTGGTAATTATAAATGCAGTTAGGCTGATAGGATATGAAGAAAAGGGAAGCTTTTGAAAAGAGGATTTTACACTAGTTGTAAAGAAGGTTAAGCCAGGTAGATGAGTTCAGGTGAGAAGTTTCTCATCTGAACTTAGTTTATCTTGCAAGGAGGAGATATTTGTGAGTTGTAATTGCCGTAAAAGAGGTGTAAACAATTGTATAGAGATTGTGCCAATCTTTAGCCACTTAACTCAAGCAGAGATGTTGGAGATTGCAGCGATCACCACTGATAAAAGCTTTGAAAAAGGTGAAATGATCTATTTAGCGGGTAACAAAGGAGAAAAGCTATATGTGATACATACAGGAAGAGTCAAAATTTCTCGACTGAGCGCTAATGGGAAGGAACAAGTAATACGGATCCTTGGTCCGGGGGAATTCATGGGCGAGTTAGCCTTATTCAGTCCCTTGTCCATGACGGATAATGGAGAGGCCATAGAGTCATCCACCATGTGTATGATAGAAGGTGTCAAACTCAAAGAGCTGATGAAAAAATACCCCTCTATAGCATTCAAGGTCATGGAGGAGTTAAGTAAGAGATTGGATAGAGTAGAGAATCTCATCGAGGATATCAATTTATATTCAGTAGAACAGAGATTGGCGCAAGCTTTATTAAAGATGTCCAATGGTAAGTGCGAGGTAGTGCTGAGTATGACGAAGGGAGATTTAGCCTCTCAACTAGGTATGAGCCAGGAAACTTTAAGCAGAAAGCTATCCTTGTTCCAAGAACGGGGACTAATCGAGTTAATAGGTCATAGAAGGATAATTATCCTCGATAGAGATAGCTTATATGAGGTGGTATAAAGTTGTTAAAGCGATGGTGAACGAATTGGCCTTGCATACGTTTGACTCTCATTTGAATTCCCTGGTTCCGGTCATGGTTGATCCGATCTTGTGTTCGGAATTCGTTTAGAGGTACCAAGGGTCATTGATATACCGGGGATTATGTTAATTGCCTATATCACGGCCAAAATACTCAACGAAAATGAAAAACAATACATCTATGATCAGGCGGGTAACGTCGCTTAAGACAGCTAAGGGGAAAATGTTCTTCGCAGTAATGGGGGAATTATTATGTTATATGGAGATGAGCAACAGGGGTATTTGTACAGAAAGGAACAGATGCCCTGTTGTTTTTCTATTTAAGAACATCTTGGTCTTCAAGATAGAGAAGAAAAGGTATTAGTAAAATTGAATAAAATAATAGTGACATGATGATAGAAAAGTAGTATTATATATCTATATTAGTATATGATAAATATATAATAATAGGGAGGTGCGAGTGATCGATAAAAAGGATCAATCAATACATATCTGCATTCTTGGCGGCGGCCCTGCAGGATATGTAGCGGCAATACGGGCAGCTCAGTTGGGCGCCAAAGTGACCCTTGTTGAGGATAGAGAGGTTGGAGGAACTTGCCTTAATCGGGGATGTATTCCGACTAAAGCACTATTGAAAACAGCGGAAGTCTTATCAATGATCAGTAAGTCTAAGGAATTGGGCATCGCCTCAGCAGTTTCGTCGGTCGATGCAAGTGTTGGCAAGGCCAGGAAGGATCGAGTGGTAAAAAGTCTGAGGATGGGTGTAGAGCACTTGCTTGCCAAGAATGGGGTTGAAGTATTACGGGGCAAGGGTTGGATTGAATCCCCACAAAGGGTAACTGTAAAAACCTCGGACGGAGAAGTTGCAGTCAATTGTAACAGGTTGATTATTACTACAGGTTCAGAACCCTTAATCCCAGATATACCTGGCGTTATGTTAGATGGAGTTATGTCCAGCGATGAGGCTCTTGAACTAACGAAAGTCCCAGAAAGTATAACCATCATAGGGGCTGGGGCTATCGGGATGGAATTTGCGACTCTGTTTAATTCGTTGGGTTCCAAGGTTAATGTGGTCGAATTTCAAGAGACGATTCTACCGAGTGAAGACAAGGAAATTACAGCAGAACTCTTGAAGATCATGAAGAGGCAAGGAATTAAATTTTTGCTGGCAGCGAAGGTTAAGGAGATTTGCAAATCTGAGAATGGACTGGAGATCCTGGTCAAGGTAGGAGAAAAGGAAGTATCCCTACTCACAGAAAGGGTTCTTGTTGCCGTCGGAAGAAAGTTGGGGGGGTTATCACCGGACATCAGCGCTCTGGGTATCGAGGTGAAGAAAGGTGCTATCGTGGTTAATGAGAGTATGGAAACCAAGGTGACCGGGGTTTATGCGGCTGGTGATGTGATCGGCGGCAGTCTTCTGGCGCATTTGGCTTTTGCCGAGGGTCGAATAGCTGCTGAAAATGCCATGGGCATGCCAAGCAGACTGAATTACAGGGCTGTGCCTGCTTGTGTGTATACCAATCCGGAAGTGGCGTCGGTTGGTTTAAGTGAAGATCAAGCGATAGCCAAGGGCCTTACAGTTAAAGTTGGGCGCTTTGATTTTCGGAATAATGGCAGGGCCTTATGTCATGGGGAGAGGGAGGGATTTGTTAAGGTCATAACCGAGGAGGGCACCGGGGTTATTCTTGGTGCGCGGATTCTGGGACCTCATGCGTCGGAATTAATTTCCGAAATAACTCTAGCCGTTAGCCTTGGGGTTAAAGCAGAAGTCCTGGCAGACATGATCCATCCCCATCCAGCATTGGCTGAAGCAGTGATGGAGGCGTGTGGTGATGCCATAGGCAGGGCAATTCATAAATGATACTAGAGGCACGGAGCTCGAGGCACAAGGTTCGAGTACAAGTGCGCTTCAGGGTCTTGAGATCTTCGTAAGGCGTGAACTTTATATACTATGTTATGCGCAAAAGAACTATTGATTGAATTGGAGGAGTTAAACATGTCTGAAAAACAATTACCAGGTTTCATTATGTGTGTCTGCACAGGAAAATGCCCAGGTTTTCAAGCTATGGATATCTGGGATTTCATTAACCAGGTTAGGGTCGAGCTGCCGGTGGAATACGGATTTATTCATCCCCAGTTATGTGAGGAAGATGGAGATCGGTTCCTGGCAGATTATCTGAAGGCTCATAGAAAAGTTATCATAGGCGCTTGTGCTCCGAATATGCAGAGAAAAATGTTCAAACAAGCCTTTAAGGATGCGGGACTGGACATTGAAAAGGATGCCTATATGCTCGATATTCGGGATATGACCAATGAAGCGGCGTTCAAAGTGGTAGAAGACTTAGTAGAAAAAATCGAAGCGGAGGGATAAACATGTCTGAAGAAACCTTCATGGGGGTTCCGAGAAATACCATCGACTGGAGTCCGATTATTGACTTTGACAAATGTAACTACTGTATGGAGTGCGTAAAATTTTGTCCTCACCAAGTGTATGAAGTCCGGGAAACCGAGGAGCAAAAGCTGATTGTAAAAAATCCGGACAACTGCGTTGTCTTCTGCCGAGCATGTGGTAAAACCTGCGGTGTGGATGCCCTGACCTTCCCAGATAAAGGAGCGACCACCAAGAAGATCAAGGAAACTCGAAAGGGGATGGCAGGCAATGAGTAAAAGCTTTGCTGTCTTACCTTGTAATGGGCTAGATAAAGGCGCTGGCTGTATCGCCCGGGAAATAGCGTTAAACCTTATCGAGAAATCCGATAGTGAGATGATTTGTCCTGTTCTATATCGGATTGCGGATGCCAGATACAATAAAATCGCTCAAGAAAAACCACTGCTCGTGATTGACGGCTGTCAGACGCGATGTGCCAGCAAGCTTGCTTCGGAAAAAGGTTTAAAAGTTACGGCTAAAGTAACGGTAACAGAAGAAGCAAAAACCAGGGGGTTTGAGCTGGGAGACTCCTTAAGGCTCGGAGAAAATGACCTGAAACTGGCCGGGCTGGTTGCCGATGAATTACTGCTGGAGACGGAGACGCAAAAGTCGCCAGGAAGTGAAACTACAGCAGAAAGCGCATCACTCTACCCTGAGACCTATGATTATGAAGTTTATAAAAAAGACAAATTTATATTCAGAGTGCCCAAAGAAGGCCTGTTATTCAATGAAAATGACAGTTGGGTCTATATATCGGGCAATAAGGCTCGGGTAGGGGTTACGGATTATGTCCAGCAAAGCTTGTCGGATATCATGTTCTTTACCCCACCGGTGGTGGGGAGTGACGTGGAACAGTTCGGGGAGTTAGGCGCGATTGAGTCAGGGAAGGCTGTTTTCGAAGTCGTCTCCCCGGTATCAGGTAAGATCATCGCTGTTAATGAAGAACTTTCGGTAGCCCCAGAACTCATTAATCAGAATCCCTATGAAAAAGGTTGGATTGCCGAAGTGGAACTCTCCGATTTGGAAAATGATAAAGAATTGCTGCTTGAGTTTGAGGGATATTTCACGATTCTAAAAAGAAAGGTCGATGATTTTCATGTCTGAGACGATTAAAGTAATCCCCTGCAGTGGGATGGGTAAGGTCTATGGCCTTGTGGCGAGGGAAAGCGCGTTGAAGGTTGTTCAGGAGTTGTGTCCGAAGGAATCGAGCACGGTATGCCTCGCCTATATCGTAACGGGGGATCCAGAAGCTAAGGAATTGATCGAGGGAGAAAAGTGTATTACCCTCGATGGTTGCCCTGCCATGTGTGCGGCTAAAAATGCAGAGTTGGCAGGTGGCATCGTCGCGGAAAAGATAAGGGTTGTCGATTCGTTTCGGAAACACAAAGGAGTCAAGCCAGGAACCGCGACGGAACTCACAGAGGAAGGCTGGTTAATTGCGGATGAAATCGCCGGTGAGATAGCCGAAAAGGTTAAATTATTGAGTAGGGAGGGTTAAAGATGTCCATAAATATGGTGAAAATAGGTGTTGTATCCTGTAGCGGTGAGGACTGTTTGGGAGGAACGATCTCAAGATTGGCAACCCGGAAAATGCTGGACGAAGTTCGTCCCAACGCGACCGTGACAATATGTCTGCCCCTTTTTCTAGCAGGCGGCGTGGAAGAACGAGGATTTGCTGAACAGTTCCCAACGATCTCTGTGGACGGATGCTCCAAGGCTTGCGCCAAAAGGGCTACGGAGAAATATAGTGGTAAGGTGAGTGCTGCAATTGACGTTTCGGATTTGATCGGCAAAGAAGTTGCCGAAGCAGGGGCCTTGTCCACCAGAAACCTAACGGATGAACACAAAGCCATGGTCGAAAAGTTGGCCAGTGAGATAACAACTAAGTTTGACGAAGTATTGAGGGTCGCGCAAAGAGATCAAGTGGCAAAAGGTCTGGCCATGGTGGGAGGGAGATCCTCTGGGGGCTGCGGCTGCGGGTGCGGGCCGAAGTAACGAATAAAATCGACCACACGGAAGAGGAATTTGAACAGCTTCTAACTGCAGTCAAGGGTATGTTAGAGTAGCTTTTTTAAAAAAACTAATTTTCAAAAGGAGAACCTAGAATGACGACAAAGTGGTATCCAATTATTAATTACGATAATTGCATTGAATGTGGGTCCTGTATTAATAAATGCTCACACGGTGTTTACGAAAAGGACAGCGCAAAGCCTGTCGTGATCTATCCTGAGGGATGTATTGATCACTGCACTGGTTGTCAGGCTTTATGTCCGGCAGAAGCAATTAGCTATTTCGGAGATGACGGAAATAAGACCGGAAACACGACCTGCAGCTGTGGTTGTGGATAATATTAATAGACAAAAAGGAGAGCTTCGGCATGGTTAGTATTACAGAAACCGCAGCGGCTAAGGTAAAGGAAGTATTGGAACAACTAAACTTAGAATCCGGGTATTTACGTCTTTATGTTATAGGCTTTGGCTGAGGGGGTCCGAATTTCGGTTTGACTCTGGATGAGTCGATGAAAGAAAACGATATGTTAGACGAGGAACATGGTGTAAAGATACTGTCCGATGACAAGCTGGTATCCTATCTAGAGGGGGCCGTAGTTGATTATGCCGAGGGTAGTTTTGAGATTAATACACCCGCAACCGGAGGAGGCTGCGGGTGAAAATAAGAGGAATCTGACAGAGAATTATTGGCAATAAACGGCGAGAGTCACAGCGCTGTCAACACTTTGTCAAAGACAACTTAAAAAAGGTATGCAATAAAAGAAGATGATTCCTGAATTGAACGGGAGTCATCTTCTTATTTACACCAATGGCTAAGATGATTAAATAAGCTTGAACTTGCTCGCCGCTTTGAAGTGTAATTAGGGCCCCATTCTTCTTTTTGGCAAAGGATTTTACCCCATCCTCCAAAATGAGGTTGACACCCTTGTTAAAAATGTGCTCATGGATAATGGCGGCCATTTCATAATCCAGAGGAGCCATGACCTGATTACTCATCACAAACTTCTCCTTCAAATATAGATTTAAAAATAGCTCTTGAAATATCATAAAGTTAAAGTATCCTAGGATTAGTATATTATAAAGCCATTATTTAGTTAAGAGGAGTTGATGTGGAGGCAGTTGCGGTAGCTGTCTTTGGTATCGCTTCAGATGTTGCTTTCTCGGCGGTAATCGGTCCTTTAGTTGAAGTGTTAGTCATGATTGCTCTGATAAATTCAACGCTCTTCTTCCAATGCAAGTATTTTGGTAAAAATGGCTTACCAGAGCATGGCCAATATAATTTCTTGTATAAAATAAAGAATCCGAAGGGGACTTGAAATATGAAAAATGAAAATGAGAAATTATTTAATGAAAATAAGAACGCAGAGAAAAGTTCTGGAAATTTTGAAATAGAAGAACTTCCAGAAGAAAATGCTGACAATAAGAGTAAAAAGGTTGGCAAAGTCCTCTTTGAGCTTCTCGAAGGGTAATAACGAATTACTAAAAAATGGTACCGGTGGCCGTTGAAAGAGCAGTTGATAGTAATATTAAAACTCCCAGTCTGGGGGTTACAGAGTTTTCAAAATCAACACTTTTAACTGGTACTCTATAATGTTGAACCCCCCGACCCGGTCACCATCAGGGTCAATACACGCCCTTGCAGGTTGGCTTTGACTTCCTCAAGCATCGACACGACGGTAGCTTTGATATTGGAAAAATGCCTGAGATAGTTCTTAGACTATCGTTATAAACTTCAGGTGCGTTTTGGTGGATTGAGAACGAGCGTGGTCCTATCGTCTTTTTGGAGCGCAGAGTGAATGATTAGGTCTAAGACATCTCTAATAACGACCTATAAATCTTAAGATACTCTTGAGCTGAACGCTCCAAGCTGAAATTACTGTGCATGGCATTATCTTGAATCCGTTTCCAAGCATGTTGATCCTCACGAAATAACTTAATGGCCCGTTGTATAACATACAGTAATTCATGAGCGTTATAGTTAGCAAAGGAAAAACCATTTCCTCGTTCTGTATCGTTTTCATACGAAATTACAGTGTCGCTTAACCCCCCTGTATTCCGAACGACCGGAACCGCTCCATAGCGCATCGCCATCATTTGCGACATCCCACACGGTTCAAACCGCGAGGGCATGATAAATAGATCTGCTCCAGCAAAAATCTTGTGGGCCAGTTCATCGCTATAAAGTGTACGCACGGCTAGCTTTTCTGGATATTTTTCAGCCAAGCAATGTAACCTGCTCTCATAAGACATGTTTCCCGCACCGAGAATGACAAATTGCACATCAAGGCTCATGATTTCTTCTAAAATATGAGCTACAAGATCGATCCCTTTTTGTTCGGTTAAGCGTGTGACCATCCCCAGGAGGGGAACGTCCCCTCTGATCGGAAGATTTAAGAGACTTTGTAAATACAGCTTATTGTCCAGTCTAGGCTGAGTAGAATCACGATAGGGGACTTTGAGGAGGGGATCTTGCTCTGGATTATAGAGATTATAATCTAAACCATTTAAAATACCCTTCAGAGATTCCGAGCGTTTTTGTACCCACCCCTCTAAGCCACGACCAAAATAAGCGGTCTGAATCTCGCGGGCATAAGTCGGGCTGACCGTCGTAATCTGATCGGCGTGGATCAGGGCCGCCTTCATATAACTGATTCCGCCCTCAAACTTCAAAGTATCCTCAGTATAGAACGACTTGTCTAATCCAAGCACATCATAGAGAACTTCTTCAGGGAAGATCCCTTGGTACTCCATATTATGAATGGTAAACACAGTCTTAAGCCGATGATGCAAGGGATCTTGTTGATAAAATGCTTTCAGCATCATAGGGATGAGGGCCGTATGCCAGTCATGCAAGTGTAGAATATCCGGCTTACAGGCCGGAATGTGCCAAAGAGCTTCAAGGACAGCTCTCGAAAAAAAAGCAAATTGTTCGGCCTTATCATATTCATCATAGATACTTTGGCGACTAAAATAGTAGTCATTATCAAGGAAATAATATTGGATTCCTTGATAGGTCATTTCTTCCAAGCCACAGTATTGACTTCGCCAGCCCACTGGAACCTTGAATTTACTGATGGATTGGAACTTTTGACGGAAATGATCAGGGATACCTTTGTATTTGGGCATGATTACACGCACATCCACGCCGAGACGTTGCAAAGCTGCCGGCAAAGACCCTCCCACTTCCCCTAAGCCACCCAGCTTTAGAAAGGGTGTAGCCTCCGTAATTACAAAAATTACCTGCATCCTATTCCCTCCTACTTACCGAGATTCACTTTCCATATTTCCTGGGCATATTCCGTAATCGCTCGATCGCTAGAAAACCGACTAGACTTCGCAATATTAACCAAGGCCATGCGCTGCCACGTTGGCCGTTCGTGGTAAGCTGCCGTGAGGTTATTAAAGGTTTCAATGTAACTCTCGAAATCCTTGAGCACGAAAAATTCATCGTTATAAAGCAACAGTGAGTCGTAGATAATTCTAAACTCTTCACTCGCATCCTCATTAAAAAAGCCATTAATCAATTGATCCACACATTGTCTTAGGGCTGGATTCGAGTGGTAAACATCCCAAGATCTATAATTTCTTAGACGTCCAAAGTCAATAACCTCTTCCGCCGTTAAGCCGAACACAAATATATTCTTTTCACCAACGGCTTCCTTAATTTCGACATTAGCACCATCCAGTGTTCCCAACGTCACTGCACCATTAAACATGAATTTCATGTTTCCCGTGCCGGACGCCTCTTTACTCGCAGTGGAAATTTGTTCGCTGACGTCAGCTGCTGGATACACTAATTCTCCTACCGTAACATTGAAGTTCTCCAGAAAGACAACCTGCAACCATTGACTTGCCACTGGATCCTTCCTAATCTTGCGGGCCAACGAATTAATGAGCTTAATCACCGTTTTAGCATAATGATACCCCGGAGCCGCTTTTCCGCCAAAGATGAACGTGAAGGATTCCTTAAAAGCAGCAGGGTTTTCATAGGCTTGGTTATACAGATACATGATCTTTAGCACATTAAGTAATTGCCGTTTATAAGCATGTAACCTCTTGACATGAACATCAAACAAAGACGCTGGATCAAGGATGACATCCTGTTTCTCTTCAACCCATTTTAGCAAGTTGACTTTGTTTTGATATTTCACCACTGCTAATTTTTCCAGGAAAGAGGCGTCCTGTTCATAGGCACGCAACTTTCGTAGTTCCCGGGCGTCTTTGATCCAGGCTGGGCCTAAACTCTCTGTCAGCAGACGCGACAACGTAGGATTGGCCGCTAAGAGAAACCTTCTGTGATTAACCCCATTGGTTTTATTATTAAATTTGTAGCCAAAAACCCGATAAAAATCTTTAAATAGCTCATGTTTGAGGATATCCGTATGCAAGGCCGCAACCCCATTGACTGACGAACTGCCAATGACCGCTAGATTGGCCATCACAACCTGTCCATTCTTGAGGATTCGTGTTCCTTGAATTAGCTCCTCCTCACCTGGGAAACGAGAACGTAACGTTTCTAAAAATCGTCGTTCGATTTCATCTACAATCATAAAAATTCTCGGCAGTAAGTTGCTAAACATATCAATAGGCCAAACTTCTAAGGCTTCCGGCATGATCGTATGATTGGTGAACGAAATGGCATCGACGGTTATCTCCCAAGCCTCATCCCAGCATAGGCCTTCTTCGTCTATAAAAATCCGCATTAGCTCAGGAATACACAGGGTTGGATGGGTATCATTAATATGAATCGCTATCCACCGTGCAAAATCGTGCCAAGCAATCTTTTTCTTCTTGTAAGTACGCACGATTGACCCCAACCCTGCAGCCACGAAAAAGTACTCTTGCTTCAAGCGTAATTCTTTGCCCGCACGGCTAGAATCATCAGGGTAGAGGACGTAAGAAATCGCTTCAATTTCCGAACTACTAGCCATAGCATGCTGAAAGTCTCCGTGATTAAACGATTCCAAATCCAGCTCTGAAACAGCCGGTTCCGCCCCCCACAGCCTCAGATTATTAATGGTAGCAGGATTCTGATAACTCATGACGGGTACGTCATAAGGCACGGCCAACACAGGTTCATAATTTTCATGCCGTACTTTCAGTTTCCCCTCATTCATCTCCATACGCACATTTCCTTTAAACTTAACGATGATTGCCTTACCGGGTTTCCTCGTCTCCCAAGGAAACCCATTCCGCAACCAGTTATCGGCTACTTCATGCTGATAACCCCTTAGTATTCGTTGTTCAAACATGCCATATTTATAACGGATACAATTACCATGTCCTTTGATCCCCAAAAAGGCCATTGAATCCAGATAACAAGCAGCTAATCTTCCTAAGCCGCCATTACCTAAACCTGGGTCACTCTCCTGTTGTAGTATCTCATCGAGATCAATGTTAAGCTCAGATAGTCCTGCGCGAACAATTTCCTGCAATTCAAGATTCACAAGATAATAATTCAAAAGTCTGCCAATCAGAAATTCCATAGAGAAATAATAAACTTGCTTAGAGTTTCTCTCGACTTGTGTACCTGACACTTGACAGACTGCCATGTTTTCGTGTAGACAGCATACTAAAGCACTATATTTATTCCACAACGTCGCTTCTTGCAGCAAGACCCCTTCTGTTTTGACTAAGGTCTGCTCATACTCCAGCTTAAAACTTTCTTTATCACTGAACACTTCTAATCCCCCCTCGTCCTTCAGCAATTTTCTCTGCGGCATGCCTTAGTATTAGTAACTTCGAATGAACATTGCGTCTCAAAGATGCTTTGGGGCGTTTGCTTTCTAAGCTTGAATCTTGAAATTGCTCCCCTCTCTAAGTTATTAAAATATCTATCGTGGCAGATAAAGCAAGTGTACGGCTCAGGTGCCTAGTTATAGATATAATCACGGGTCCATGGCAAGTGATTATTAGGTCCTTTGCAAAATATAAACTGGTGTAGGTCAATATTGCCACAGTTGAAGTTAGCAGCACACGATTGAAGATAGAGGTTCCACATCCGGATAAAGGATTCATCTTTACTCTCGCGGATTTTCGGCAGGGCCTGTTCGAAGTTATGAGCCCAGTGTTCTAATGTGCGGGTATAATGATTTCTCAGACTTTCAACATCGAGTAAGTAAAAATCATGACTTTCCATCTGACGAATCAGTTCAGAGACCATGGGAATATAGCCCCCAGGAAAAATGTACTTATTAATCCAGGAATTCGTGCCATTATCATCTCGTCCTGTGATGGAGTGAAGCAGAGAAATTCCCCCATCGACCAGTAAATTTTGGACAGTGGCAAAATACTCACCTAAGTGTTCCTTGCCAACATGCTCGAGCATTCCTACACTAACGACTCGATCGAAGACCTGATCTTTAATCTCCCGATAATCTAACAGTTGAACCTCAACCCAATCGTTTAAATGTTCCTGCTCAATTCGGCTCTTAACCTGGTCATATTGTTCTTGGCTAAGCGTGATACCAAGGGCCTTAACGTGGTATTGTTTAGCTGCTGCAAGGATTAATTCCCCCCAACCGCAACCAATATCCACCAAACGCTGCCCTTCTTGAAGATCGAGTTTGCGCAGAATATGATCCACTTTATTTTTCTGGGCTTGAACCAAAGTATCTTCGGGAGATTTAAAATAAGCACACGAATAGGTTAAGGTGTCATCTAGCCATAATCGGTAAAAATCATTGCCAATGTCATAATGATGGTGCACGTTTTCCTTGCTTTTCCGGACCCCGTTGGAAATGAATTTAGCCAACTTCAGATAGGCCGGGTTATGATGCAAAAAGCTGTCTTGGTTCTTATAAAGAGATTCGATCACATCCCGGACACTTCCCACGATTTCAAGTTTATCCTGCATATACGCTTCACCAAAAGCTAAGGAAGAGTCCCCGATGAGCTCTGACTTGGGAATGGGCTCACGCAAAATGATTTGGAACTTCGGATCCCCTTCACCAAACTGATGGATATCCCCATCCCAGAAATTCACCTGGCAGGAATCAGAAAAAAGGCCCTCAAAGAGATTTTCATAAAATAGTTTGTCAACATTCATTAAAATTCCCCACCTTTCTTTTTAGGATGAAAAATAGTTTAAATGCCTACTAGAATACGCAAGTGTCTAGATCTATCGCCTTATAAGCTAAACTTATCAAATGCAGACCTCTTCATAAAAAGGATTACTGGTTAAATATTCTAAAGGGTGATTTAAGAAAAACAAATTGACCCTTACTTGAAAGTAGGAAGGTAAATAACAGGTGCTAAAATTATTATATTAGAAATACATAATATAATAATTTTAGCACTTTATTCTTAAAAAACAAGGGGTACTTTTAATAATTATTTTAAGAAAGAAGCGGCCATGCCTGGCTTTAGGCAGAGGAAGTCGGTTTGAGTCAAAAGAGGGGAGGGAGAATTGTGCGCATGGTAATTTCAAATATTGTTGTACTTAAATCATAAATTATATTATAATATTATTAAATAGTTGCTTCTTGGGCAGATTATAATAAAATTAAGAATCGAGGGGTTTTTGTGGAAGCACAGATCATATCCATGAAGAGTGATTTTTTTAAGGCTTTAGCACACCCTACTCGGATAAGTATCCTCGAACGACTGGCGAAGAACGGCGAAGAAGTGTGTGTTTGTGACCTGATTGAGGATTTGGGAGTTGAACAGTCAAATTTATCCCAACACTTGAGTATTTTGCGCAAACAACAAATCATTACATCTACTAAAGTGGGCTTAAAAGTTATGTATCGAGTCAAATATCCTGAAGTACTAACCATTTTAGAGAAGGTCCAGAAGATTCTTTCTCAACAATTTCAAGAAGGGGAAGCTTTGATGAGGCATCTTGCCGACCGGTAATAGGCTGGAAATGTTATTCTTAAAGATGTAGTCCTCTGGCTTAGCGAAACCAAATTTTAGATTGAAAAGCTTCCTGTAGTAGACTTGCTTGTTGTTCTATTGCAGGAGGTTCTTTAATATAATTTGAATCTGTAATTAAAGATTGTATTGGCTAAGAGAAAATAGATGACTAAAGTAGGAAAATGGAGGGTGTGGCGTATGAGAACATGTCGTAACTGCGGTCTGAGTATTGAAGAAGGCAACAATCTAGTAAGCTGCTTTAAGTATAAGACGACGAATAATTCAGAAGAGGAAAAAGCTGATTGCCTCTATTACATTGAAAAAATTATTGAGGATGGTGAACCTTTACCTCCAATACAACATCTTCTTTTGGTAGAACAAGAATTAGGAAAAGGAAAAATGAAAATCAGTATAAATGATGGTTTTCGACTATAATCCTCATTCGTTACGGTGTCATACCCACCTTGCGGAAATTTCCAGATTTTGGCAGAGTTTATGCAGCTTATGGAGGGATTTTCATCTTTCTTGCTGTCTTATGGGGTTGGGGAATTGATCATAAAGTACCCGATATGTACGATTGGATCGGGACTGTTATATATCTAGTTGGTGTTTCTATAATGTTGTGGGCTCCGCGTCATTAAATTTATAGACCCTTCGCAGTGAAAGGAATGGCTTAATCATGAATATTGGAATTTTCCCTTGCCAAGGCCGATGTAATGTCAGTATGATGACAAAAACGGTGGCTGAATTTTTCGTTGATGACGAAATAATACGTGTACTACCTCATTTAAGTTTACCTCTTGAAAACGAAAGTGGGGTTAAGGAAAAGTATATTGCCCTTAATGGCTGCCCAGCAAAATGTGCTTCTAAGGAATTTGATCTCGCCAGAATTAAACCAGATGAGGAAATCGTTATGACTAAGGATTTTGATCCAAAAAACAATGAAAAATATGCAGAGTTGTTAAATATTGATGAAGAGGTATTCTTAGTGCAGGAAGTGATCGAACGATTATTGGGTTCGTAATCATTGGTAAGGGGAGGAAGAATGTGAAGATCTTAGAAGAACAGTTAAAAGCTGAGAAGGAAGGTATTTCCTATGCGCTGTTGACGGTGGCGGAGACCGAAGGCACCTCTCCCTGCAAGGTTGGTAAGAAGATGCTGTTGCTCGATGATGGAACCACTTTTGGGACAGTAGGCGGGGGCGAGTTTGAACGCCAGGCGCTTGAAGAAGCTGCCCAAGCAATTAAAGACAGACAGAGCTTTTTTAAGCGATACACCCATATTCCTACGTATGAAGAGCAGGGCCTGGGGTGCAGTTTTCAAGTGAGTTTGCTGGTGGAGGTCGTTTGTCCCACATTGCTGCTTGTGGTCTGCGGTGCCGGACATGTAGGCAGCGCGGTGTTGAGACTGGCAAGAATCGTTCATTTTGAGACTATACTAATTGATAGCCGACGGCCGGATCAAATTCAGGAAACAATTGAACTTGCAGATCGTTTTATATCCTGTGAGACATTTGAATCAGGAATTTCAAGTACAAGTATTCATGATGGAGCCTATTATTTGTGCTGCGCCCCAACGCACACTCAGGATAAATCTGCTCTTAAAGGTGCGTTGCAAAAGAATTTCGCCTATGTTGGGATGCTTGGCAGCATTAAAAAGACCAAGGAAATTTACCTACAGCTTGAACAAGACGGTATCAACAGGGATTTGCTTGAGCAAGTCTATACGCCTGTCGGTTTGGATATCTGCGACATGTCACCTGAAGAAGTAGCATTTTCCGTGTTAGCAGAGATTCTAATGTTAAAAAATGGTGGCACGGGTAGATCTCGTAAAGATCGCTAGACTTTGGGCCTTTTCCGTTGTCCAACGTAAGACTCCTGTGAAAATATTATGACAAAAATCAACCTCAATGGCCAGGGCCTTTGAGGTTATTTAACGATCATTGGCTTATGAAGAGGTCGATTCCCCATACGTTTTGTCCAGATTTTCCACGGCCACAGAAAGCATGAGCTTTAGGCGATTAAGTTGATTGACTTCACTAGCCCCGGGATCATAGTCAATAGGGGCAATATTTGCTTGGGGATAGGACCTGCGGATCTCGCGGAACATGCCTTTACCCGTTATATGATTAGGCAAGCAGGCAAAGGGCTGTAAACAAACGATGTTATTGACCCCGCTGCGAATTAGCTCGACCATTTCCCCGGTGAGGAACCAACCCTCTCCTGACTGATTGGCCAGAGAGAGGTGATTTGCCGCATATTTGGCGATTTCTTCAATGGGTTTAGGGGCTGTGAAGCGTTTACTGGCTCTGAGGGCCTTCTTCATCTCCTGGCGATAGGATTCTATTCTGTTGATGGAAAGATTACCGGAAACCATGCCCCAAAAACTACCCGAAAGTTTCTCATATTTAATGCGATTATCCAAAGCTCCATATAATAGGAAGTCAGTAAGGTCAGGCACGACTGCCTCAGCCCCCTCAGCCTCCAAAAGTTCAACAATGTTATTATTCGCTGTAGGGTGGAACTTGACAAGAATTTCGCCAACCACGCCAACCTTCGGTTTGACCAGATCCTCATCAATTTTTAGATGATCAAAATCCTTCACGATTTGGCGAATGGTCTCTGTGAAGTTCCTTTTGTTCCCTTTCTGCAAAGATTCTTGGCAGCGCTCAACCCACTCCTCATATAAACGATTGGCGGAGCCGGGAACGAGCTCATACGGGCGTACTCTATAAAGAACCCGCATTAAAAGATCCCCATAGATCAGCCCCCGCATCAACTTATTAAACATCGGGAGAGTGATTTTAAAGCCGGGATTTTTCTCCAAACTGGACGAGTTTCCCGTATTCAAGGCAATGACTGGGACATGTTCCATATGGGCGTCTTTTAAGGCCTTGCGGATAAAAGCGATATAGTTCGTCGCTCGACAGCCTCCACCGGTCTGAGAAATAATCACTGAGGTATTATTTAAATCATACTTGCCTGACCCCAAGGCCCTCATAATTTGTCCGACCACAATAATAGCCGGGTAACAAGCATCATTATGCACGTATTTTAAGCCTTCATCGATCGCTGACTTATCCACTGAGGGCAAGATCTCCAGGGTATACCCGGCAATTTCAAAGCTGGTCTTAAAAAACTGAAAATGAATCGGGGACATTTGAGGCACTAAAAGGGTATGCGTTTTCTTCATTTCCTTGGTGAATACGACTCTGGGGAGATTGGCAAATAGTTTTTCTGGTGTAAAGTTTCTGTTGTCGCGTTCTTTAATGGCGGCTATTAGGGATCGTACACGGATCCGGGCAGCCCCTAAATTGTTAATCTCATCAATTTTCAAAACGGTATAAATCTTTCCGAAAGCCTCAAGAATTTCCTTGACCTGGTCCGTTGTCACCGCATCTAAGCCACATCCAAACGAGGTCAATTGGATTAAATCGAGAGATTCTTGTCCGGCCACATAGCTGGCGGCGGAGTACAACCTCGTATGGTAGACCCATTGATCTACAATGCGCAACGGTCGTTCGACTTCGCCTAGGTGGTTTATGGAATCTTCCGACAAAACAGCAAATCCATAGGCTTGAATCATCTCGGGGATGCTATGATTGATTTCCGGATCAATATGATAGGGTCTTCCTGCCAAGACAATCCCTTTAAGTTTATGGTTTCTAATATAGAGAAAAGCTTCTTCGCCTTTTCTTTTTACCTCGTCCTTATACTTATCTAATTCCACATACGCCTTATCCATCGCCCTGAGGATCTCCTGTTTAGGGATTCCTTCCGGAGCCAACTCTTCAACTAAGCGTTTGCCCATTCTACTAGGCTTATCCATGGGTAAGAAGGGATGATAAAAGGTCATATTAGGAGCCCGAAGGATATCCATGTTGGCATGAATAGTCTCAGGGTAAGAGGTGACAATGGGGCAATTGTAATGGTTATTTGAGCCAGGATCTTCTGCGCGGTTGTAAGGGATGCAGGGGTAAAAAAGTTTAGTGATCCCTTTTTTCACTAAATCAGTCATATGTCCATGGACAAGCTTAGCGGGGTAACAGGCTGACTCAGAAGGGATCGTATCCATGCCTTGCTCATAGAGCTGCTTGGAAGATCGGCTCGATAGGATGACTCGATAGCCCAATTCTGTAAAGAAGGTAAACCAGAACGGATAATCTTCGTAGAGGTTTAATACTCGGGGAATTCCGATCGTCCCTCGGACGGCCTTGTCAGGGTTTAAGGGTTTATAGTTAAAAACCCTTTTGTACTTGAAAGCAAAAAGGTTGGGAATTTCAGAGTTTACGATGGCCTTGCCCGCACCGCGCTCGCAACGATTCCCGGAAAAGAACTCGCTTCCATTAGAAAAACGGCGGATCGTGACAAGGCAATTATTCCCACATAACCCGCAACGTCTCATGGTCGTTTCTGAGGTAAGTTTTTTGAGCGCTTCAAAGGGCAGAAGCGTCGTGTGATAGCCCGGTTGAAAACGCTCTTTGGCAATTAAAGCGGCTCCAAACGCTCCCATAATACCGGCAATATCCGGGCGCACGACCTCTCGCTGCGTAATTTGTTCAAGGGCCCGTAGGACCGTGTCATTATAGAACGTGCCTCCTTGGACGACAATTTTTTTCCCCAGGCCTTCCGCGCTTCTCAGACGAATCACCTTAAAAAGGGCATTTTTGATAACGGAAATGGAGATTCCTGCCGAAATATCGCAAACGTCGGCCCCGTCTTTCTGGACTTGTTTGACCTTGGAGTTCATGAAGACGGTACAGCGTGTCCCCAGATCGACAGGATGCTTAGATTCCAGGCCGATCTGCGCAAATTCTTGGACATTCATGTTCAGAGAGTTGGCAAAAGTCTCTACGAAGGAACCGCAGCCGGAAGAACAGGCTTCATTTAAAGTGATGGATTCAATCACCCCATTCCGGATGACTAAGCTTTTCATGTCCTGTCCGCCAATATCCAGCACAAAATCAACACCCGGCAGGAAGAAATTCGCGGCTGTGTAGTGAGCGACTGTTTCGATTTCTCCGATATCCACGTTTAGGGCAGTTTTGATGAGCTGCTCTCCATAGCCAGTAACGGTTGAGTTGACAATCCTTATTTCGTTATTTAACTTTTCAAACAACGTTCTTAAGGCTTCCATGGTTGAGTCTAAAGGATTGCCCTTATTACTGTCATAATAGGAATAGAGCAAACGTCCCTCTTCATCAATCAGGGCGATTTTGGTAGTGGTTGACCCGGCATCGATTCCCAGATAGGCTTTCCCGGCATAGCTTTCTAAGTCAACCCGCTGAACTTTATGTTGCGCCTGCCGTTTTTTAAAGACTTCATATGCTGCAACGTTTTCAAACAAAGGGTCTAATTCTTCTTTCCCGTCATGATTTATTTCATAAATCAAAGGGGAACGCTCATATAAACACTCTAGAGTAAACGTTTCTCGATTGCGTGAGGAGAGCGCTGCTCCGATCGCTACAAAAAATTGAGAATCGGCCGGGAAAATGATATTTTCGTTTTCTAGCTTGAGCGTTTCAATAAAACGCTTTCTTAGTTCCGACATGAAAAACAAAGGCCCGCCTAAAAAGGCAACTTTTCCTGTGATCGGACGGCCTTGGGCCAAGCCGCTAATTGTCTGATTGACAACGGCCTGTAAGACAGAGACAGCGATGTCTTCTTTGGCGGCCCCTTCATTTAACAAAGGCTGGATATCGGTCTTGGCAAACACACCGCAGCGAGAGGCAATCGGATAAATGGTTTGGTAGTTCTTAGCAAGTTCGTTTAAACCCTGAGCATCGGTTTGTAATAAGGAAGCCATCTGATCAATAAAGGCTCCTGTCCCTCCAGCACACGTCCCATTCATGCGTTGCTCCAGAGAGTCCCCAAAATAAGTGACCTTGGCATCTTCGCCGCCAAGTTCTATGGCAGCCTCTGTCTTGGGAATGACGCTATTAATGGCGTTCGAGCAAGCCATCACTTCTTGAATAAAAGGGACGTCTAAGATTTGGGAAATGTTGAAGCCCCCCGACCCGGTTACCATCAGGGTTAATACATGCCCTTGCAGGTTGGCTTTGACTTCCTCAAGCATCGACACGACGGTCGCTCGGATATTGGAAAAATGCCTGAGATAGTTTTTATAGACGATCGTTTGATCCTTATCTAAAACAACCAGTTTTACCGTTGTAGACCCAACATCGAGACCAATATTTAAAACGTCACTCATTTTCTTCCTCCACTGGCTTATTAAGCCCCTTTCCCGCATTCCCAGAGAGTTTCGTGGCAAAGAAGCGCAGTGCACCCGCATTGGTTTGTTTCGATTTCGATTGTCGTATGGGAGATCCCAAATTCTTTTAAGAGATATTGCTTTAATTGTTGGATGGTTTCCGTGCTTTGCTCCAGTGAACCATCGGGGTCAACGATCAGATGGCAACTTAGGGCAACCCGTTCCGGAGTCACACTCCAGACATGAAGATCATGAATATCCATAGCACCTTGTAATGTCCGAACAAAAGCCAGTAAACGATCATATTCGAAATTGGTCGGAGCCCCTTCCATTAAAATGTGAAGCGTTTCTTTGACGATCTTCCAGGCATTCCAAGCGATCATAAGAGCAATCAAAACGGAGATGATCGGGTCAATAACGTACCATTGGGTAAATTGCATGATCACTGCACCCAGAATAACGCCCGCTGAGGCGGCTGCATCCCCTAAAACATGGAGAAGAGCAGAACGGACATTGAGGTTATCTTCTCCGCCTCGGAAGCCAAAAGCGATTGCCAGATTAACAATCACGCCAACAGCTGCACTTAAATACATGATCGTGCTTTCGACGGGTTGAGGATTTTGAAAACGATGGAAGGCTTCATAAAGAATCACGAAAGCAATAATAATTAAGGTAAGGGAATTGGCTAAGGCAGCTAAAATTCCAGTGCGATGATAGCCGAAGGTTTTATCAAGGGTTGGAGATTTCTGCGCTTGAACGGCTGCAAACCAAGCAAGGCCTAAGGCGGCAACATCAGTCAGGACGTGTCCGGCATCACTGAGCAAGGCTAAGCTATTGGCTAGGCTTCCTCCAATTACCTCCACAGCCAAGATGAAGAAGGTAGCTAAAAAGGCCCATTTTAACTTAGTGCCTGTAGCATGGACGTGTCCTCCCAGAGCACCATGGTTGTGGCCGTGATGATCGTGGTCGTGGCCATTATCAGCATGATCGTGGTCATGGTCATGGTCATGGTCATGCTCATGATTATGGGATTGAACATTTAAATCATTGGGTTTTGACATTATTAAATCTCCTCCTTGATTAATGAAATATGGGTTCTGAGATATGAACACTTAAACATATAATTAAATGTTTGCTTAAAAAAATAATTACACTAAAACTTAGGGAGGTGGTTGATATGGTCAAGCGCTTTTTCTAAGATAATTTTTACGTGTTCGTCGTGAATGCTATAGCGAACAAGCTTTCCTTCTTTGCGAGATCGGGCGAGACCCATAGTCTTTAGTAGTCTTAAATGGTGGGAAGCGGCTGAGATTGTCAAATCTGAAATTTGAGCAATATCACAAACGCAAAGATCGGGCTTCAGAAGCATGACATAAATAATCTTAACGCGCGTTTCATCAGCTAGAGCTTTAAAAATAGGGGTCACTCCTTTAATCTGTTCTACCGAGAGAACTAACTCCTTTAAACGTTGCGGAGTTTCGAAATCTGTAAGGCAAAGGTGATGATGACCCGGATGGTTCAAAATGACTCCTCCTATTATAAAGTGCTTCTTTAAAAGGTTACAATATTTGCTTTAGTGTTTATAAATATGGATTGCTATTTCTGCTAAGGTGGGGGGAGGCTAGCCCCCACCTTGAAAATAAACGTCTTCCTGTGATGGACAATTGGATGCTAATCCATTGACTGAAATCATTCACGAAATCCTGAAGCTTATTTGAGTTCCTCAATCTTACCAAGGATCTTTTGTGTAATTTCAGACATCTTCTCTTGATCAAAATCAGGTCCCGGTTTCTTGTCAAGATTAAAATCTTCGTCCAAAACATAGCTCAAATCGACTTTAACGCCAACCTTCTCCAGAGCCTTCTTTAGACATCGGGCTTCACACCCATCGATGACAACCTGATAGTCATCGTACAATAAAACCTGGCTTGGCCCTTCAATTTCGGGAAAAAGGGCCAGCGGGCACCTCATAAAGGCATTAGGTATAGCCTTAACAATCTCCCTAGGAATAAATCCGCTCATTTGCCCTAAGTTTGAACTCCCAAAACATCCGTTGACTCCAATTGTTTTCCCGAATTGCTCATGTTGAGCCAGGATGGTTTTTTTGGCCATCTCCATTTTGATTTCTTGAACTGGTTTCTTTTCCATGTTATAACCTCCTCGAATTATTATCTTAGTTTTTAAGTTGTTCACACTATGTGCATATAACGGTAACGGAATAGGATTATTGATTCTTAGGAATCTCTTTGCCTCCGCGATTGAGAGAAAACAGGGCGCCAATGATACTTAACCCAGCAGCTAAATAGTAGACGATCGCTGTGCTAGGCAAAAAAGCGGCAACATAGGGGAGGGAAACCTTGGCGTCCATGCTGTGCTGAAAAATAGCGACCGAGAGCGTAATCCCCAAGACCATACCTAAGTTTTTAACCAGTTGGCTTATGCCTGAGGCTACGCCCAGTTTATTCTTAGGGACCGCTCCCATAATACAGGAATTGTTGGGGGCTTGGAAAAGGCCTAAGGAGGCCCCCATGCCGAAGACGGCCAGAATTACTTGAATAACCGGAGTTTTATCGCCGACGTTGGCTAAGAGAACTAAAGCGAGGGCATTGAGGATCATGCCACTGCTGGTTAAGAAGGTGTAGCCGATTTTGTCCGAGAGCCGTCCGGCGAAGGTCGCCATAATTGCCATGCCAAGGGGAAAGGCCATCATAAACAGTCCAGCCATTTGTGGTGTATATCCTAAAACTTTTTGGTAGTAAAAGGGAAGGAGTACGGTACTAGAATACATGGTGATAAAGGAAATTAGGGCGGCTACAATCGAGGTCCAGAAAATACGCATTTTAAAGAGCTCGAAGTCGAGAATGGGGTTGAGTGCTTTTCGTTCCTGAAGAGCGACGGCGATCAGACTAATTAGAAAAATTGTACCGCTTGTAAGAATTAGCGGAGAAGACCAACCAAAATCATTGAGATTGGAGACACCGTAGATAAAGCTAACCATCCCTATGATGACGTAAATGGCTCCCCATGTGTCAAATTTTTTACTTTTTCGGTTTTTACCATGATCTGCCGGGATAATGAAATGCGAGGCTAAGAAACCAGTGGCAGCCACAATAGTAATGAGTAAAAAGATCATGCGCCATCCCCAGAGTCCAATCACAATGCCACCGAGGGAAGGCCCAGCCAAGCTGCCTATAGCTGCAACCGAACCAAGGAAACCAATGTTTTTTCCGCGTTGTTCGGGAGGATAATTTTCTGTGGCGATGACTAAGCCGTTGGCCATGATCATGGCCCCCCCGACCCCTTGCAAGACCCGGGTAAAGATCAAGAGATAGACATTATTGGTCAGTATGCAGAGCAGTGAAAAAATACCAACTAAAGCAAACCCGCCATTATAAATTCTCTTTCGTCCGAACATATCAGCTAATGTTCCAAAAATAAGAAGTAAGGCAGACATGGTCAGCAGGTAAACGGAGGGTACCCACTGGATCATGGATAGGCTGACGTTAAATTCTGCTGCCATACGTGGGAGCCCGACGTTCACGACTCCTCCGTCAAACGTGGAGAGAAAGGCACCTGTCGCAACACAAGCTAGAACATAAGAACGTTTTTGTTGAGTTGCCGGTAAGGGAGATATAGGAGTCGACATATTCTTAACAACCTCCTTAGTCAATGCTGAGTACGGCTTGAACCACAGCATTCGTTACCTGTTCATCATATTTTTCAACCCGGCGATATACTGGCTAAGCAAAGGAGCGCGGCACGATTGTAGCCTAAGATGTTCGCTGTTTTTTTGTGTGTTACAAGAGTGTAGTTTACCTAGGAATAATCGTTTTAATGACGATCATTCCTAGGTTGGATCGAAAGGTTTACTCTTGGGGGAAGATGCGAAGCCCTGTATTAACTCGGTTCAGCCCAGTTGTACCGTCAATGACCGCGATAACTTCTAAGAGTTCTTCGTCTGTGACTCCCATGTTTCTTAGCTGTTTAGTATGGCTGGAGATGCACATGTCCGAGCCGTTGTTGATGGATGTGGTCAAGGCGATCAGCATTTTTGTTTTAGCATCGATTTTCCCGGGAGCCATAACGGTTTTCATTTTCATGAGGGTCGCTTTCATGTAATCGGGAAAGTTCGCTAAGGCGCGAAACGTAGGCGGGACCATTCCTTTTTCTTCCTCAAGGTGAGCAAAAATGTGTTTAACCTCCGGGGATGCATCTTGATCTTGGATGAGTTTTACAGTTGACATGGGTTTTGCCTCCTCTTTTTTTGTAAATGTCAATGATGCAGAGTTATGAAGTGAAATATAGAGCATTTACAAAATGATTATATTATGAATTTCTAATATAATCATTTTAGCACTTAAATTTTAAAAAACAAGAGAAAATTTTAATAAAGTATATATTTTATTTAGGCAGTTTGTTCTTCTCTTCAGATTAGTCTATTTAGGCTAATGAGGAGCCTTGAATGGCTGAAGATACCACTTGACACAACCAGCAAGTCCAATGAAGAAAGCGGCCAGGTCCCGGCGTTTAGGCAAGTGAACTCGTTCAACTAAAGTTGAACATCGAGTCTTCGGTGACGTAAGTCTCCTGTGGAGACTTACGCCGCAGGAGCTTAACCCTTGAAAAATACATACGCGCCGTAGGATGGACTCAACCTACTTCGCCGCAAAGTGTTTCTATTGGGAAGGCGGCTCGGCGATACTCTCCACTGGAGACTATCGTCACCGAAGCAGAATAAGGTGTACCACTCCTACTTGTAGTGGGAGTTTTACGATTTGGATAAAGCCGGTAAATTAAAATTTTGTTGTACTTAAATCCTAAGTTATATTATAATATTATCAGATAGTTGACTGCGGGAAAATATAAAAAAGAAATTGAGGGGTTTTTGTGGAAGTACAGATCGTATCCATGAAGGAGCGATTTTTTAAAGGCTTTAGCACACCCTATTCGGATAGGTATCCTCGAACGATTGGCGAAGAAGTGTTTGTTTGTGAGCTAATCGAGGATTTGGGAGTTGAACAGTCAAATATATCCCAGCACCTAAGTATTTTGCGCAAACAACAAATCATTACATCAACTAAAGTGGGCTCAAAAGTCCTGTACCGAGTCAAATATCCTGAAGTATTAACCATTCTGGAGAAAGTTCAGAAGATTCTTGCTCAACAATTTCAAGAAGGGGAAGCTTTGATGAGGCATCTTGCCGACTGGTAATAGGAGATTTTGAATTCTGTGGCGGAAATCAATTTTGATAATATTCGGCTACAGACCAAAGGTAGAGATATGCAGAAAAATGCACTTAAAGTCATGCGCCAAACCCGTGATTCACTACCGGCTCTGGTACGGTATGTGGAGAATCATCTAAATTATGATAATATTAAGGTGTTTTTCACCCTAACGCTGCTTCACCGAGGCGTTAAAGGATTTGGGTTCACGTACAGGATTTACCAGAAAGCCGGAAAGATAGGGGGATTGCTTGCCTGCAGAAGATAGTTATGCGTGTTTATTATCCGGATGGAAAAAAGCGTGGTAAAAATAAACTTGGAGATAAGCTAAAGTTGGTATGGATTAGTCGGGAGGAACTCGTTCTACAATTTTCGCCGAACGAAGTATAATTGTCGGGGTTAATATACACATTTCGTGACAAATAAGGAGGAACTATGTTTAAGAAGAAAGCTTTAATTGTCGTAATCATTATGGTGTTAATGGTTTCTATCGCTGGTTGTGCAAAAAAACCTACAACTTCAGCCCCTCAAACCAATACTGCTCTAACACCGGAAGGTCATCCCGCTGAAACTCCAGCTCAACCAGGGGGTAAAGTAAGTCAGGTAGATGTAGAGACTAAAACAGTGGACTTGATAAATAAAAAGTACCCAGGGGACTGGAAAGTATTTGGAACGACTTTAAGCAAAGGACCTTATACTGAAAATGGCAATTATAAGATAGTGGATGATGTCGCCGCCTTGTTCCCAGATACCATGGGAGTATCCATTTTTGTGGGTGAGGAAAGAATCTCTTCCAGTGTTTTACAAGGCACCGAAAGGGTCCTACAAGGGTATCCTACCCCAGCAACGGTTGGCGAGGTCATGAAAAGTGGGACGCCGACAAGTACTCTTAGCGGTGGGTATCTGAAGGTCTATATTCCGTTTAAGGATAACAGCGGTAAAACTGTCGCAGTTATGACGGTGTCAGTACCTCAGTCATAGATAAGGCACATTCAATAAAATAGCCAGTCACTAGTAAACAAAACCCCGGGAACGGTATTAACTTGCCGTTACGGGGTTTTTGGGGGTCAATTTTACGGATTTCTGTATTTTGAGCAGGTCTGTTAATCTCAATTAACTTAACAATTCCCCAAGCTATGATCGCATAGACAATCATCGCAATAATGGTCGAGCAGGCCACACCCGTGTATGAAGCCATGCGTCTGGAAGAAGATCTGAAACGAGCGGATATAGCGAACAAATGGTGGGTCATTAATTCCTCACTGTATCACACAGGTACAACGAACCAACTGTTGTTTGCCAAGGCAAGCAACGAGATTGAGTGGATCAACAAGGTCGATAAACATGCGAATGGGAACTTTGCCGTCATCGCTTGGAGTGCAGATGAAATCAAAGGGGATAAGTTGCTTACCCTTTAAATCTAACGTGATGGAGTAAATAGGACCGTAAGGGAATTGAATTAACCCGAGGAGCTGATACATTAGTTCCTCGGGTTAATCGTGTTTCCGCACACTGTTGTATAGAAGAGCATGCTAAAGTTTAAAGGTCGAAACGTTGTGTTGAAGATTCTTAGCTAGTGTATCAAGAGTCTCTGCGGAAGTGAATAAAGAGGCAGATGTGGCATTTTGTTCTTCTGCCGCAGCCGCGGCTGTTTGCGTGCCTGTTGAGATGCTTTCAGCTTCTTTTACGATTTTCTTGGTACTAGTTCGCATGTTTTGCCCTTCCTCCTGAATCTGATGAACTGAGGATTCAATCCCCTGGGCTAAGACCGCACTTTCTTCTACAGATGCACGAATGGTCTCAAATTGGGTAAAGATTTCTCTTAAGTACGTCCCACCTTGATTGACGCTCTGTACACTTGCCTCCATCTCCAAATGCGCCTTTTGCGATGCTTGCTGCATTTCCTGAACACGGGCCGCGATGTCGCCAAGGCTATGTTGAACCTGTTCGGCTAATTTGCGTACTTCTTCAGCCACCACGGCAAATCCGCGGCCGTGTTCGCCTGCCCGCGCTGCTTCAATGGCCGCATTTAAAGCCAACAGGTTCGTTTGTTGGGCAATATCATTAATAATCTCAACCGTCTGGGCAATACGCTCAGATTTATCGTCTACTTGTCCAATAACTTCACTGAGATTAGTCACTTGTAATTCAATGGCTTCCATTTGTGTGACGACGTTTTGTAGAGATTCGCTTCCTGCTTTGGATAAGTTTGCTGAACGTTTGGAGGAGTGACTGACTTGTTCTGCTTGAGCTGCAGCTTGGCTCATTTCCTCGACCACCCGTCGCATCCGTTCCTGGTTTTCAGCCATGTGTTTTAATTGAAGCTGGGTATCCTCGGCAATGGTGCTTGTGGAGGCTGCCACTTGTTCAGCCGCCATCGCGGACTGTTCGGCTCCAAGACGAATCTGTTCGGCCGTACTTGTAAGTTGCTCTCCCGATTCACTGACACTTCCGATCGTTGTACGTAACGATTGTATCATCCCGCGAAAGGCCTGTTGAATCTCTTCTCCCTCGCGGTTCCAGGGTTTCCAGGGGGCCTGTTTTCTTTGGGTTATATCACCTGCGGAGATTTTATTGGCTGTAAGTATAAGAGAACTCAACATTTTCGTTAGCGCTCGGCTCAGGAAGATTCCGATCAAGACGCTGCCTAGGACATCGAACACCACGAGAACACTGGAGATCCTTGAGTGAATTTGGAAAATGGCTTGGGATTCGATTTGACTGCTGGAATTGATACGGTCTATTTTCTTGTTTACCAATTGTTCCAGAATATCGTTGGCGGCTTGGTTACGTGCTCCTGCATTTCCATTGCGAGTCGAGGCATCTCCGTTGGCTATTATAGTCTGTACGGTTTTAGATGAGGAATCGCTGTAGGTTGTCCAGGAAGTTTTGAACTCCTGCCATAACTTCTCTTCATCCGGGGTACGGAACGTTGTGTCGAAGGAGGAAATAAGCTTATTAACCGTATTCCTTTCTTCAATGACTTTCTCAGCATCTTGCTGACGTTCTTCCGGAGTTTGGACAGTTAGAATTTGCAGTACGCTGGAACGATAGGTTTGCAAATGATAGCGCAGATCGGAGAGAGTATTCAGCGGCAGGATGTCCTGCTGTTGTATCCTTGTGATGTTATTCTGCATCTGAGACATTCCGAAAAGTCCAATTATGCCGACTACTCCTGCAGCTAAAGCTATGAGTACGATAAGGGCAGTTACCTGAGTTCCTAAACGCCACTTTTTCATCACTTGACACTCCTTTTAATCATTTTAGCGGTATCGTAGTGGATTGCTGATTCGATCATTTCTGTTCAATCTCTCTATGAGATTTGTTCACATCCCTGCCAAGCTAATGTAACCTTTTGGTATATTAACCTTCCGCTTCATGAGATGCTCTCGGCCTGTACCTGTGTTCAGCTTGATAATAATGTGTAAAATTTACCGACCATTGTCTGCCCAGAGCAAACCTTGGTTTAGATCCATCTGAAAGGAAGAGAAAAAGAGGGCTGTATTTGGCTGACCATCTTGTCTCAGAGTTTGTTGAGCGTGCTCAAGGAGCCAGTCATGTATAGGACTCGGTGGATCAATGCGGGCTTGGAAGGGAGTGAGCGGGAACAAACTTATTTTAAGTAACTCACTAATTCCTGTCGCTATATGTGTGTCTATAAAAATCACCTCTTGTGTATTATTCACTAATCTCCGACATGCCTAAAGGAAAGCCATTATCAGAACGGGCCCAAAGTTCTGAAACTCACGACCGTTATTGTTAGACCCACTTTGATAATTTTGCCGTCAAACGAGGAAAGAAGAAAAAGCAGCGAAAGAGGCCTTGCAGGGGCAAATCGCAGCCTAATATTATTTAGAATATTATAATATATACATAATCATTATTGTACTCTTGAACTATATATTTGGCAAGAGAGGGAGAAACCCAAAGATATCTAAAAGATTGAGGTATTCATAGCCAAGATCTCTATTTGTTACGCCCATCGTCTTTAAAACGGTAATATGATAGTATAATAATATTGATACATAGAGATAAGCAGCAAGAGAAACTCATCACCAAGCGATTATTCAGTCCATATGTTAATTTCATCAATTGGATTACTGAAACAAGAGGTAGATTCTTAATAACGGGAGGTTAAGGTTATGGTTCAAGTCGATGTGTTCGGAATCCGTGAAGAAGCTCCTGCCGGTGCGTGCAGTTGCGGCGGGGCTTGTGGCTCAGGGACGGAAAAGACCATGGGGGAAATGTATGAGGATTTAGCCCGGTTTTGTCAGGAAAGTGATCTAGCGACTGACGTGCAATTGCAGTTTATCGATGTTCTTGAGGATGATCTAAAGGGCTACGATACCGCACATACAATGTTTAAAAATGGCTTTGCTTTACCGCTGGTGGCAGTTAATGGGATTGTCCGTTTTTATGGCGGGATCAGTCACAGTAAGATCTATGATGAGGTTCGGAAGGATTGTGAATCACTCGAAGGGGCCTCAGTCCAACTCATGGGCTGAGGCCCCTTTGAGTGAGATGCGGAGTTTACCCTGAAGTAAGACAACCTTTCCTTGGGAATTCGTCCAGCGCTGCTTTTCATAGAATTGGCCTTAGGATAGGAGAGGTCATTAAGGCGTGAAATTGACTTAAAAATGAAGGTATAGAAGTTTTGATTGCAATTTCACGAAAGTCGTGTTAATTTACATATGAACAGTTAAACATATGAACATGAGTAGGGTAAATTATGCTTGGCATTTTAGATTTGATGTAGCAATTTTTTGGAGGGGAAGAGATGACGGAACAACTATCTAAAGAAGAACAAGTGAAGTATCGTATTGAAGGGGAATTTTGTGCCAATTGTTCGGCCAAAATGGAGAGAATGCTGAGTGCAACAGAAGGAATAGGAGAGACAACGATCAACTATGCAACCAAGACGGTTTTCTTGCCTCCTTCGCGGGTCGTGCAGGCTCAGGATATTATGGAGAGGATTGAGGCGGGAGTTAAACTCGTTTCGATCCAAACGAAGCAAAAAGTAGCTACTCCGGATAATACTGCTGCTGTGGCTAAGGAGAATAAGTGGAGACTTACAAGGATTATGATTGCGGGTGCGTTATTTGCGGTAGGTTTGGTATTTGAGTCGCGTTGGAAAAACAGTTCTTGGGCAATTCTTGAGTATTTGGTTTACTTAACGGCTTATTTTATAGTAGGCTACAAAGTTCTAGCCAAGGCTGTTCGCAACCTATTCAGGGGACAACTCTTTGATGAGAATTTTCTAATGTCTTTGGCAACCGTCGGGGCGATTGCCATTCATGCCTTGCCCGAAGCCGTTGCTGTCATGTTGTTCTACTCTGTGGGTGAATACTTAGAGGAGCGAGCGGTAAACCGTTCCCGTCATTCTATTCAGGCTTTGCTAAATTTCCGTCCGGAGTATGCCAATCTAGTTCATCAGTTGGATGTGATCAAAGTTGATCCCGAAGAAGTGCAGGTTGGTCAGCAGATTTTGGTTCGTCCAGGAGATAAGGTTCCTTTAGACGGCGAAATAGTGAATGGAAGTTCGTTTGTTGATACATCCGCTCTGACCGGGGAGTCCGTGCCGAGAAAAGTCCAAGTGGGGAATACCATTTTAGCCGGAATGATCAACACGACGGGGGTCTTGACGGTACGAGTTACGAAGGTGTTTGCTGAGTCATCCGTACAAAAGATTTTAGACTTGGTCGAGAACGCCAGTACCCACAAAGCAAGCACGGAAAAGTTTATTACAACTTTTGCTCGCTATTATACGCCTGCCGTTGTCGTGGCAGCTCTAGGAATTGCCTTAGTGCCTCCACTTTTGAGCGGCGGAGATTTTCAGGATTGGCTCTATAGAGCACTGACAATATTGGTCATTTCTTGTCCTTGCGCTCTGGTGATTTCTGTTCCCTTGGGCTATTTCGGGGGGATCGGAGGCGCTTCACGCCACGGTATCTTGATCAAAGGAGCGAACTATTTAGAAGCGTTGACAGATTTACGCACCGTGGTGTTTGATAAGACAGGAACTCTGACGGAAGGGGTCTTTCAAGTTGTAGAAATCAGCCCGGCAAAAGGGTATACCAAGAAGGAACTTATAGAAATAGCAGCCAGAGCGGAAGCTCACTCTCCTCACCCTATTGCTAAATCAATTCGCGAGAAGTATGGGAAAGACTTGAAAGACAGTGATTTGACAGGCTTGCTAAGTTATGAGGAAGTAAGTGGACAAGGGATTCGAGCTATCTTTAATGGAAAGACCGTGTTAGTGGGTAAAGCTGAACTATTGGAGCAAACCGGAATCTTAACTCCAAGACTTACGGTTGACAAGGGGTTAGGAACAGAGGTTTACATCTCCGTAAACGGAGACTATGCTGGGCAATTGATTATCTCTGACCGAGTGAAGCCTGATTCCAGAGAAACGATCGTTGGCTTGAACCAGATGGGCTTGAAGACGGTTATGCTTACAGGGGATAACCCGGCGGTTGCCAAAGCAGTAGCGGAAGAACTGGCCTTAAGCGAATATTACTCTGATTTAATGCCAGAGGATAAGGTTTCTTGGCTGGAGACGCTTAGTCAAGCAAAAGGACAGGGTAAAGTGGCGTTTGTGGGCGATGGAATCAACGATGCTCCTGTTTTGACACGGGCGGATGTGGGGATCGCTATGGGCGGCTTAGGGTCAGATGCAGCGATTGAGGCTGCGGATGTCGTGATTATGGAAGATCAACCGGGCAAGCTCCTAGAGGCTATCCATATTGCTCGATACACAAAGAAGATTATTTGGCAAAATATTGGTTTTGCTTTGGGTGTAAAGTTACTGGTTATTTTGTTGGCAACCTTCGGACTGGCCAATATGTGGATGGCGATTTTCGCTGACGAAGGTGTCGCTTTGCTCGCGATTATGAACGCCATGCGGGTTAGGTGGTATAACAGCCCGAAAAATTCTCTTCCGGAAGCTTCGTTATCGCCAGTGTTTAAAGTGGCTGCACGCTAGTTTTCGTGCTGAATGGGCGCAATTTGCTGCCTAAAAGAGGGTGAGAAATTATCTTATAACCCGATTTTTGTGTTAGAATGAAAGTACAAGGGTTATTTATTTTTAAGTTCGGAGTGAAAGTAGTATGATACTGAAAAAGCCAGAGGCTGATGCCGCTATCGATAAATCTGAAAATGTAGAGGACGCCGTGTGTGACTGCTTATGCGTACATCATGAGGTGATTGATAAGTATGCAGACCAACTGATTACCCTTGACAGGGCGAATAGCTTGTCAGAGTTATTTAAGACGCTGGGTGACCCTACGAGAATCAGAATTATGGATGCCCTGGCAAAATCGGAGTTCTGTGTTTGTGATCTGGCTGAATTATTAGGATTAAGCCAGTCTGCAACATCTCACCAACTACGGGTGCTTCGGAACAATGATCTTGTCAAATACCGCCGGGAGGGGAAGATGGTCTACTATTCTGTGCATGACTCTCATGTCTCAGAACTCTATCGTCAGGGATTGGAGCATATTGACGAGGGTTAATTCGGTAACGCTCATAATCTATCACTAAATAATAAAGATCCAAGGTCATTTTATTATGACTTTGGATCTTTATTATTTTGGCATATCGGAATGTAAAAGTTTCTATACAGGTGCCACATCCGGTTAAAGGATTCATGGTTATTCTCAGGGATTTTCGGCTAGGAGCAGCTAGACTTAACTGGATTAATGATGTTGAGGAATCCCTTTGCCCCCAAGATTAAGAGAAAACTGGGCTTCGATGATATTTAACCCGGCAGCTAAATAGTAGACGATCCCAGTGCTATGTAGAAAGGCAGTAACTTGGGAAGGGAAACCTTGGAGTCCATTCTCATTTCTCATTTTAATGATAGTATTTGCATATTTACATATTTATATATTAGGATATTATCATATTGACATATATGGATATCTTAGTATAATTAATAACATAAACCATTTGAGACTGATGAGGCAAGCGCGATACTGTGTTTAGAGGAGATGAACCATTTGTTTAAAGAATTGCCAATGACTAGACTGGCTTTGGGTAATGATGAATGTAAAATCCGCCAGGAAGCTAAACGCTATAAGGCCTTGGGGGATGAAACACGCCTTAAAATGTTCCGGGTCTTAGAAAAAGGGGAACTATGTGTCTGCGAACTGATGGATCACTTTCAGATGAACCAATCCGTAGCTTCACGTAATCTCAAGGTTTTGGAAAATGCGGGCTTGGTGGAGGGACGCAGAAGGGGGAAATTCGTCTATTACTGTATAGCGGAAGAGAGGGCGGACGGAATGTAAAGAAGGACACAAGCAAGACGCAAGAAGAACCTACTAATGAGAGGACTGATTATTATGCTCCAAATGTTTGCTGATTATGTAGCTTACACACTATTTGGGCTTCTACCGAACAGCCACCTAGGTGCCGCTGTTGACTTTTTTATCTATGACACGATTAAGATTTTTTTAATGTTGGCCACGATCATCTTTTTGGTTTCACTGATCCGTAGCTTTTTCCCGCCTGAACGTACTAAGAAAATTTTAAGCCGTAAACGAGAATATATTGGGAATATTATGGCGGCCTTGCTAGGGATCGTGACCCCGTTTTGCTCCTGTTCAGCAGTGCCGGTTTTTATCGGCTTTGTAGAATCTGGGGTACCCTTGGGGGTTACCTTTTCCTTTCTTATCTCTTCGCCGATGGTAAACGAAGTGGCTTTGATCATGCTCTGGGGGATGTTTGGCTGGCAGATTGCAGCGATTTACATCGCTACTGGAATTACTGTCGCCATTATCGGGGGATTGGTGATAGGAAAACTTAAACTAGAACATCTGGTGGAAGGGTATGTATACGACATCAAAATGGGCGAAACTGAATTGGCGGCATTAACTTGGAGAGAACGGGTAGAATATGCTTGGGAATATGTTGTGGACATTCTGAAAAAGGTCTGGCCGTATGTCATTATTGGGATAGCCATCGGTGGCGCAATGCATGGCTATGCACCTGCTGATTTCCTAGTCAAATATGCTGGAAAGGATAACCTGCTTGCTGTTCCATTGGCAGTGCTTATCGGAGTGCCACTCTATTCCAATGCAGCTGGGATCATTCCCATTGTCCATGTACTGATGGAAAAAGGGATGGCTTTAGGTACGGTTCTCGCCTTCATGATGGCCGTTACCGCTTTAAGTTTGCCGGAAATGATTATTCTACGCAAAGTTTTAAAACCCAAACTGCTTGGCATTTTCGTGGGGATCATGACGGTGGCGATTATTTTTGTAGGGTATTTGTTTAATTGGATACTTGTTTAACTTGAATTAGTCATATGGCTGATGTTCATCTGTGGTGCTATCGGTGATAGCCGAGGGTATAGCAATAGATAATTAATGCTGAATTGCTGACAAAGATAAATAAGGAGTGAATTCTGATGAACATTAAGATTTTGGGTTCTGGTTGTTCTAATTGCGCCAAGTTAGAAAAAGTTGTTCGAGAGGCCGTTGATGATTTAGGTGTTGTCGTGGAGATCGAAAAAGTAATGGATGTGGCCGAGATTATCTCTTATGGGGTGATGAGTACTCCGGCTCTCGTTATTGATGAAGTGGTCAAGCTGGTGGGAAAAGTTCCTAACCGCGTGCGCGTGGTGGAGATATTAAAACAAGCTTTGCCTCAATAAGCGTTTTGCTCCCCTGAGATCTTATCGATGATGGGGTTGTGTTTACAGGGGTGTAGGGAGCACCTCTAGTCCCTATTTTGGGGGTAGACCACATGAGATGGAAGGGGTGATTCTAGGTTGGAAAACGGGGTGGTGGCTTGTTTTTTACTGGAGATGAGGTCTCCTCAGGATGATAGTGCTGGTAGATAACAAAACGGGGCCGTAACAAAACTAAGTTTTGTTACAGCCCCGTTTTGTTCCGAGAATTTGTAGGATAGCAAGATCCCCATCGTGGCAAATAAATCGAAATTTTCATAAAATAGTTTGTCAACAAAATTTCCCACCTTTCGTTTTAGGATGAAAAATAGTTTAAATGCCTACTATATATACGTAAGTATTGCAGACCTCTTTATGAAAAAGATTACTGGTTAAATATTCCGAATGATTTTAAGAAAACAAAATTGACCCCTACTTTGAAAGTAGGAGCCATTAGCTGTTGGCCTTTATAAGGTGAGTCCCATCACCTGAAATAACTATGTACAGCAATTTTTAGTTTTAGTGCCGTTGTCAGAGTGTCAGAACTATTTTAGGATCATCAGGAACTTAACTAGATTATTGAGGTTTAGGAATCCCTTTGCCCCCACGATTAAGGGAAAACAGGGCACCGATGATACTTAAGCCAGCAGCTAAATAGTAGACGATCCCAGTGCTATGCAAAAAAGCGGGAACATAGGCGAGGGAAACCTTGGAGTCCATGCTATGTTGGAAAATAGCAACGGAAAGGGTAATCCCTAAGACCATACCCAAGTTTTTAACCAGTTGGCTTATTCCAGAGGCTGCTCCTAGTTTATTTTTAGGGACCACTCCCATAATACAGGAATTGTTCGGGGCTTGGAAAAGGCCCAAGGAGGCCCCCATGCCGAAGACGGCTAGAATCACTTGAATAACCGGAGTATTTTCACCGACGTTGGACAAGAGAACCAAGGCGAGGGCATTGAGAATCATACCACTGCTGGTTAATAAGGTGTAGCCGATTTTGTCAGAGAGCCGTCCGGCGAAGGCTGCCATAACCGCCATGCCAAGGGGAAAGGCCATCATAAACAGTCCAGCAAGTTGAGGCGTATACCCTAAGACTTTTTGATAGTAAAAGGGGAGGAGCACGGTACTGGAATACATGGTGATGAAGGAAATAAGGGCGGCAACAATCGATGTCCAGAAAATTCGCATTTTAAAGAGCTCAAAGTCTAGGATGGGGTTAAGCGCTTTTCTTTCACGGATAACGATGGCGATAAGACTGATAATAAAAATTGTACTGCTGGTAAGAATCGTCGGGGATAACCAGCCAAAATCATTGAGATTGGAGACGCCGTAGATGAAACTAACCATCCCTATGATGACGTAAAGGGCTCCCCAACTATCAAATTTCTTACTGGATCGTTCCTTGCCATGATCAGCAGGAATGATATAGTGTGAGGCTAAGAAACCAGTGGTTGCCACAATTGTAATCAGAACAAAAATCATGCGCCAGCCCCAGAGACCAATCACGATCCCACCTAGCGAAGGCCCTGCCAGGCTGCCAATAGCTGCTACTGATCCAAGGAAACCAATGTTTTTCCCACGTTGCTCGGGGGGATAATTTTCTGTGGCAATGGCTAAACCGTTGGCCATGATCATTGCCCCACCAACCCCCTGCAAAACTCGGGTAAGGATCAAGAGAAAGACATTATTGGTCAGAATACAGAGGAGTGAAAAAATGGCAACTAATGCGAACCCACCATTATAGATTCTTTTTCGTCCAAACATATCAGCTAATGTTCCAAAAATAAGGAGTAAGGCAGACATGGTCAGCAGATAAACGGAGGGCACCCATTGAATCATGGAAAGGCTGACATTGAATTCTGCTGCCATACGTGGCAGCCCGACATTAACGACTCCACCGTCAAACGTGGACAGAAAGGCACCTGTAGCAACACAAGCTAAAACATAGGAACGTTTTTGTTTTGCTGCGGGTACGGTGGATATAGGAGTTGACATATTCTTAACCCCCTTAGTCAATACTGAGGACAGCTTGGACCACGGCATTCGTAACCTGTACACTTTTTTCGAGTTTAAGAACCCAGAATGACCGCTTTAACTTCAGCTCACTGATCTGAAAAGCATGGGCTAATTCGGTCATTCTCGGGTTGGAAGGGTTTACTCTTGAGGGAAGATGCGAAGGCCGGTATTAACTCGGTTCAGCCCAACTGTACCGTCAATGACAGCGATAACTTCTAAGAGTTCTTCATCCGTGACTCCCATGTTCCTTAGCTGTTTGGTATGGCTGGCGATGCACATGTCTGAGTTGTTGTTGATGGATGTGGTCAAGGCAATCAGCATTTTTGTTTTAGCGTCGATTTTCCCGGGGGCCATGACGGTTTTCATTTTCATGAGTGTCGCTTTCATGTAATCGGGAAAGTTCGCTAAGGCACGAAACGTAGGGGGGACCATACCTTTTTCTTCCTCAATGTGAGCAAAAATGTGTTTAACCTCCGGGGATGCATCTTGATCTTGGATGAGTTTTACAGTTGACATGGGTTTTGCCTCCTCTTATTTGAGATATGATTATATTAGAAAGTGCTAATATAATCATATTAGCACTTAATTCGCAAAATGCAAGAGGCAAAATTGAAAAAATTTAGGGTAGGTAGTTTGAACTATGAATTCAAAGTTGCAATTCTAGAAAACATATAATAATATACTTATATAAGAAATGTACGAATATCGGAAAGGGGGTAAGGGTTTGGGCTCTGAACCGCGCATTGAGGAGATGGCTGAAGAATTTAAGGTGCTTGGGGATAAAACGCGGTTGAGAATTTTAGCGTTACTGCAGGGGCGGGAGTTATGTGTCTGTGATTTGACCGAAGTCTTAGGAATAAGCCAGCCTGGGGTGTCCCAACATATGAGGCGGCTGCGTCAAACGGGCTTTGTGCATGAACGCAGGGGAGGGCAATGGATTTATTATTCGCTGAATGGGGAACATTCGCTTCTTGGCTTGCTTTTGCCCACGCTTCCAAAGGTCGAGGAAGACGAAGAACGGCTAATGCATGCTAAAGGATGCCCTACTTAAGAATGAAGCAGAGGAAGCCCCCAAGTATTTTGAAGAACTTCAACTGGACTATGATGCTTTGTTTAATGTGCCTGGCCTCAAACTTACATTTCCGTATGAGTCATGCTATACCCATCGCAATATTGATGGGACGTATGGGCGTCTATGGCAAGAACCAGCTCAGGAGATGCATCGTATTTTAGGAGAGTGGGAGATTGTCTTTGCGGAGGGCTGGGATCTCATCCCAGATCATGTCGCCATTGAGCTCTTCTTTATGGCTGAGCTTTGTTGCCGTACCAGTCTTGCCCAAGAGGTTGAGGATCAGAAACGGCTGCAAGAATGGCAAGTAGAGTTTTTTTAGGCCCATCTCAATTCGTGGATGTTGGAGTTTGTAAAAGTGTTAGAGATGAAAGCGGATATCGATTTTTATCGAGGCATGGCATATTTGCCAAGGGGCTTTTTAGAAGAGGAAAAAGAAGGATTAACGGATAAAATGGAGCGAACTGAATAATATAAGGCGTTGCTACCCCTCGATGTAAATCGGGGGGATAGTTTTTTGTTGATTGATCTAATCGATGACGGGGTGGTACTTATAGGGATGTATGTAGCACATGAGGATGGAATTTTGCGTGAATTAGAGAAATTTGGGATTTACAAAAGAGTTATATAATTATATTATCATATAAAAGGTTGAATTGAGGAGTGCTATGAGCCGTGAGAAACGATTTGTCTGGCATTGGGAACTGAGTGTCTGTCTTCTTTTAGCCTTCTTTGGATTTGGCGTCTTTTGGGCAGAAAGGTTATCACTACAACATGTTCAATCACAAATGCATGAAGAGGCACTAGTATCCGTGCGTCATGCAGGGGTCGAGCTGGGAAACTCTCTGAATGAAGAAACTATGGATAAAGTCAACCCGGCCTTTGAGCACCTTCTGGAATTCGATCGCAATCTGACATTTCTCGAACTTTTGGATCAGGACCAACGCGTCATACTGAAAAGTCGGCAGAGGTATTTCCTGGGTGAAGTAAACTTTGAGATACCTTTCCTTGAGCTTTATCAGTTCAGAGTTGGAGTCTCCGATCTGCCACTGCGAAAAATTAAGGAACAGTATCGCCCATTCTTAGCGATAGATTTATTATTGCTTGCCGTCTTTATGATTTCACGGCGCATTCAGGGCGGCTTGCGGATAAGAACCTGGTTTGTAACGAAGAACTCTTCCAACGATAAAAAAACTGAGCAGGCACTCCAAGTGTATACCTATTCATGGAATAAGATGGAGAGAGAAAGATCAGTTCTGGCCACGAGCCTTCATGAGCAAATAGGACAATCCCTAAGTGCAGTACTTATGCGACTGGGGATGATTCCAAAACGTTCTTCGACAATCCAGCCTGGGGACCCGGGTGAAGCAGTGGAAGATTATCGTGAAGCACAATCTATTCTGCGCGAAAGCATTTCCGAGATTACCGAACTAACCGAACGATTACGGCCATCTGTTTTGGATACCTTGGGAGTATGGACTGCCCTGCGGAGTTATATTCGTTGGTTTGAAAGTCAGGCGGGAGTTTGGGTAGAGTTTTCCGCACTTGGTGCCCAAGATATGCGTTTTCCGTCCGAAATTGAGATTCTCATTTTTAGGATTGCCCAGGAAGGATTAGAAAATATCCAACGCCATGCGCAAGCCGGACTTGTCGAGCTGACGTTCTGTGTTTGTGATCACGAGTTGGCCATTCAAATCAAGGACAATGGAGTAGGGATCGAGCCCCAGCAACTGGCTAATTTTGAGGAGTCTACCGGAGGTTTAAGCGAGTTGAAAAACCGCTTGCGCTACTATCAGGGAAGCTTGGAAATCACCTCAATACTTGGACAAGGGACAATTGTAAAGGCGCATATCCCCTTGAGTTGCGCGATCAAGACGAGAGATGAGATTGAACCTGATTCGTGTCTTATTGGCGGATGATCACTCTGTCTTACGTAAGGGTTTGAAGATCCTATTAGACCGTGAAGAAGATATTGAAGTGGTAGGCGAAGCAGCTAATGGAAATGAGGCTTGTCGCTTAGCACAAGTTCTCCAACCGGATATTCTCGTCTTGGACTTGAGTATGCCCGAATTAAATGGATTTGAATGTGCCAAGAAGTTGAAACGAGACCTGCCCGATATGCGAATTGTAATCTTAATTATCTTGAACAACGGGGAACTATGGGCGACTTTCGGGTAAAACTGAATAATCGAGGGTTGTGAAGATGAAGAGGCTGTTGTCAGCAGAAGCTTCTCAAAGATACCACTACAATCCAATAGAACGACTTGCAAAAAACAAAAATATATAATAATATACTTATATAAGCAATGCATTAATTAGAAGGAGGGGGTAGGCTCATTGTATACTGAACCGCGTATTGAAACAATGGTTGAGGAATTCAAGGTATTGGGAGATAAAACGCGGTTGAGAATCTTAGCGTTACTGCAGGGTCGGGAACTGTGTGTCTGTGATTTGACAGAAGTCTTGGGAATAAGCCAGCCCGGGGTGTCCCAACATATGAGACGTCTGCGTCAAACGGGATTCATGAAGGAACGCCGTGGCGGACAATGGAACTATTATTCGCTGAATATGGGAAATCCACTGCTGGCTTTGCTTATGCCTATGTTTCCAAAAGCTGAGGAGGACGAGAAAAAGATAATGAATTCTAAAGGATGTCCTATTTAAGAAAGTAAATTCCGGTAATGCTAGGATGAGAAACATAACAAGGAGGATGATTAAAGAATGAATGTTGATTTGCCAGTAAGTCGTAAGTTATCAACACTAGATCGCTATTTAACCCTGTGGATTTTTTTGGCAATGGCAGTAGGTGTGGGCATAGGGTTTGTCTTCCCAGGTACGTCGGGTTTTATTAACCAGTTTCAGGTGGGAACGACCAATATCCCGATTGCCATTGGGTTAATCGTAATGATGTATCCGCCTCTGGCAAAAGTGAAATATGAAGAAATCGGACGTGTCTTTAAAAATGGTAAAGTCATGACTTTATCCTTAATTCAAAACTGGATTGTTGGGCCAATTTTAATGTTTGCTCTCGCCGTCATCTTTTTGCATAGTTACCCAGAGTACATGGCCGGACTGATTATGATTGGTTTGGCTCGTTGTATCGCTATGGTCATTCTTTGGAACAGTCTAGCTAAAGGAGACTCAGAGTATGCGGCAGCGTTGGTGGCGCTGAATTCTGTTTTCCAGGTTATATTCTATTCGGTTTATGCTTTCATCTTTCTTACCGTCCTACCAAATTGGCTCGGTTTTGCTTTGAATATTAATGTTAACATTAGTATGTGGGAGATTGCCCAAAGTGTTCTTGTTTATTTGGGAATTCCCTTCTTTGCGGGGATGCTGACGCGCTTTATACTGTTGCCTATGAAAGGAAAAGAGTGGTACGAGAAAAAATTCGTCCCCAAGATTAGCCCTCTTGCGCTCATTGCCTTGCTCTTCACGATTGTTATCATGTTCTCGCTCAAAGGTGAAAAGATTATTTCCGTACCCATGGATGTCGTAAGAATTGCAATACCACTGTTGATTTACTTTACAGTTATGTATTTGGTCTCCTTCTATATGGCTTGGCGACAAGGACTTCCCTATGGTCAAACGGTCACATTAGCATTTACGGCGGCGAGCAATAACTTTGAACTGGCCATTGCTGTTGCTGTCGCGGTGTTTGGAATTAACTCCGGAGCTGCGTTTGCAGCCGTCATTGGTCCGCTCATCGAAGTGCCTGTGATGATCGCCTTAGTTAATGTAAGTTTGTCCTTTGGCAAGAAGTATTTTAACAAAGAGGGAGCACCGATCAGAGGATAGACCACCTTTTATTGGAACATTTATGCCAGGAGGGGATTGTCGTCAAATTATCCCTCCTGGCCTCGTAGAAAGTATAGTTTAGTGGTGCATAAGGGTAACTAAGGCTCCCGCTTCCTGCAAGTTCGGCTTAAGCCGACTTTTTATATTTCAACGTAGATTTCTCGTTTTGGGGCCAACTGGAGCAAAATGAATATATGCAGTTATTAGAAAGCAAGATATACGAGAAGGATCATGAGAAGAGTTTAGACTCTACTTGATTAGTTTCTTGGTTGAACTTCTATAAATTAAAAACGAGGAGCGATTATCATGAAAAGAATGCAGATATTTGAGCCTGCTATGTGCTGTTCCACAGGTCTCTGTGGTGTCGGGGTTGACACTGAATTGCTGCGGATTTCAACCGTGCTAAATTCACTCAAGAAAAAAGGCGTTGAGGTTGACCGTTTCAATCTTACAAACGAACCCATGGAATTCGTCAACAATAAAGTGGTCAATGACTTTCTTCATACTAAAGGGGTTGAGGAACTGCCGGCTACGGTCTTAGATGGAGAAATTCTGATCACGGGTAGATACCCGAGTAATGAGGAGTTTGCGAAGCTCCTCGATATCCCACTTGCCTTACTAGGTGAGCAAGAAAAGACGTTTACTATTCTTCCTAAAACTTCAGGATGTGGGTGTTCCGACGGGAATTGCTGACTCAGTAATATTTAAAATTAGGAGTTCTGGAAATGAGGGTGACAAACGATGCAGATTTTTAATCCACAGAAGATTATGCTGACAAACTATTTATTTTACACCGGCAAAGGCGGTGTCGGGAAAACTTCGACCGCTTGTGCGACTGCAGTGAACCTTGCGGACAGTGGTAAGAAGGTGCTTCTCATCAGCACTGATCCTGCTTCAAATTTGCAGGACGTTTTTGAGACGGAGCTGACGAATAAAGGGGTTCCCATCAAAGAAGTGCCAAATCTAGTGGTCGCCAACCTTGATCCCATCCAGGCGGCAGCGGAATACAGAGAAAGTGTCATCTCACCCTACCGTGGCAAACTGCCCGATGCCGTGCTTAACAATATGGAAGAGCAGCTTTCCGGCTCTTGTACGGTTGAAATTGCTGCCTTCAACGAGTTTTCCAACTTTATAACCGATGAAAAAACGCAATTGGACTACGACCATGTTATTTTTGATACCGCTCCGACAGGTCATACCCTCAGGATGCTGCAGCTACCCTCTGCCTGGAGCAACTTCATTAGTGAAAGCACTCACGGTGCCTCTTGCTTGGGACAGCTATCCGGCTTGGAAAGCAAAAAAGAGATTTATAAAAAGGCTGTTGAAACCTTAGCCGACGGCAAATTGACAACCCTCATTCTCGTTTCACGTCCCGAAGCAGCACCTCTTAAAGAAGCAGAACGAGCGTCAAAAGAGCTGGCGGAGATTGGTGTCAACAATCAGGTAATGATCATTAATGGTGTGTTAACCTCGTATGATGACAGTATTTCTGAGAGTCTCTATCAAAAGCAGCAGAAAGCGCTGGTTGACATACCGCAGGGTTTACAAACCCTTACTACTTACATGGTGCCGCTCAGAGCCTATAACATTACAGGTATGGACAATGTAAGAGCCTTGCTGACGAAGGATAATTATATCCTCCGTGAGGAGCGGATACAGGCTCAGGAAATCCCTCAGCTTAAGGATGTCATAGAGGATCTCGATCATACGCATAAGAAGGTTATCTTTACCATGGGCAAAGGGGGAGTGGGAAAGACGACCATCGCGGCAGCGATTGCTATGGGATTGTCCGCCAGAGGTAAGAAGGTACACCTTACCACCACTGATCCTGCGGCCCATCTCAAATTCGTCCTCGAGGAAACTAGTGGCATCACCATGAGTCATATTGACGAGCAGGCTGAACTGAACAAGTATCAAGTGGAAGTGCTTGCCAAGGCCAGAGAAACCATGTCCGAGGAGGATATAGCCTATATCGAGGAAGATTTGCGCTCCCCTTGTACCCAGGAGATTGCCGTGTTCAGAGCTTTTGCCCAGATTGTGGAAAAGGCCGAAGATCAAGTCGTTGTTATCGATACGGCCCCGACTGGTCATACGCTTCTGTTGCTAGACTCCACGCAGAGCTACCATAAGGAAATTCAGCGTTCCCAAGGCGACATTCCCGAATCTGTGAAAAATCTACTGCCACGGCTCCGCAATGTAGACGAAACCGAGGTCATCATTGTTACGCTTGCTGAAGCCACACCCGTGTATGAAGCAATGCGTCTCGAAGAGGATTTGAAACGTGCAGGGATCGCGACGAAATGGTGGGTCATCAATTCTTCCCTGTATCATACAGGTACAACGAATCAACTGCTGTCTGCCAAGGCCAGCAACGAGATTGAGTGGATCAACAAAGTGGATAAACATTCGGAGGGGAACTTTGCCGTCATCGCGTGGAGTGCGGATGAAATCAAAGGGGATAAGTTGCTTACCTTGTGATCCTAATTATGGGCGTCTTCAATCAGGGATTCCAAGATTATTACAAGCATTTTTGACACGCGCATTCGCTCCTAACCTTTAACCTAAGCCTCTTTATCTAATCTCAAAATAACAAGTTCATTCATTGAAGAAATCTTTGTGGCGTGCCATTACAATAAACCTCACAACGTGTAAAGGTGGAGAGACTATAGAAGAGACTTTTGTGCTAAAGAAACCCGAGGAACTGCGTACATTAGTTCCTCGGGTTTCTCGTTTTCCACATATCATCATTCTTTAATAAAAGGAAAAAAGGGAGACTGTGCAGAAGTCTTTATTTAATCAATTGACCGGAATAAATTAAATTTTTGTGCCTTCCAGCGCAGCGAAAGGAAGCTATAATTATGAATATCGGAATTTTCCCTTGTCAAGGCCGTTGTAACGTCAGTATGATGACAAAAACGGTGGCTGAATTTTTCGTTGATGACGAAATAATACGCGTACTACCCCATTTAAGTTTACCTCTTGACAACGAAAGTGGTGTTAACGAAAAGTATATTGCATTAAATGGCTGCCCAGCAAAATGTGCTTCCAAGGAATTTGAGTCTGCTAGAATTAAACCACATGAAGAAATCATCATTACTAAGGATTTTGATCCAAAAAATAATGAAAAATATGAAGAGTTATTAAATATTGATGAAGAGGTATACTTAGTGCAAGAAGTGATCGATAGATTACTGGGTAGTAAGTAGGTTAAAACTAAGACACTAATTTGACTCCCCCGATTCCCAAAGCAAGATAATACGTGAATTGCTCGCCAGAATCATTCTAAGAGGGGGAAGGTGTAACGGGCTTAGTAAAGAGGAACTGGTGTAGTTAAGGGATATTTTGGGTGGGATGAGTTTGGCTCCACTTTCTTGTGGAGTCGTTTTTGCATTCAAAGAGACGTTAATTGAGTTTCGATTCCTAACACGTTGTTAAAGTGAAGATTATCGTTTTTGTGATGGTTTGCTATCTTTTGTCGAGCGTAACAAAATGAAGATGAACAGGAAGATCACTTAACACTCAATGCTAGATGTGTTAAATTGTAGAAGCGGGAGGTGATATTCTATATTCAGAAAGTTCATGCTAAACTGCAGGCAAGTATGGCAACATTTTGAATGGCTACTCCTGGGATCGGCTTTACTTTTGTTAGCTATGTTTATAGGAGTTATTTGGGCTAATAATCGTCCAACTTGGGAAACCTGGCAAACGAGCTATTACCGTTCTCAAGTTGTTCAATTAGATAGTAAAATTGCGGCAACACAAAATCCGGTGCTTAAGAAAGCTTTGGAGCAACAACGGGATAGTATGAAGAAACAAAAGCCGGAGATCAAAACGTTAATCCTCCCCAATGGAAACCTCGAACGGTGCCAAACCTGCCACTTGGGAATCGAAGAAATATCCAAATCTCATCCGGCTGAAACGTTTGGGTGTGTGGTTTGCCACGGCGGAAATGCACTTTCCCTTGATCAAAATCAAGCTCATGCGGGGATGTATGGAGCGGGGCATCCAGGTCAATTAGCGGCTAGTCAATTGAGTTGCGGTTCCCAAAATTCGAACGGACAATGTCACTCTGGGCATGTGCGGATCGAAGATAATCAAGTGGACTTGATTCAAACATCCTTGATGGCGAATAAAGGAGGGGAGCTTTCCATGATTCGCTATATGCGCGGACTCGATGTTTCCCCGAAAATTTCAGTGAAATCGGGCGGAACCGCATCACAGGTCCCCGCGCCGTTGAATGGTCAACCCCTTGAACAAAATTTACAACAAAATTGCTTAGAATTATGCCACCAGCGCAAGGGGAAATTGCCGAAACAAGACTCCTCGGCGAATGGTTGCGAAAGCTGTCATGTCCTGACGAATTGGAACCATACCTATCAGGGACAGGATGTGACAATTCCTAAAAGTGAAGTAGGACATGGCCTGACTCATCGTTTGACGACTCTGATCCCATACACCCAATGTAATCAATGTCATAATCAGGGGATGCCCGACCTCTATACAATACAGTTTAAAGCGCGTCCGGATTTGGCACGTGTCAAAGTTTCCTCAGGTCCTAACCAAGAAAGTCCGAATGATCGCTTGCAGAATGTTTACCAGCCGGGCATGGTCTTCACGCAATGCGAAGTAGAGCTGGACTGTATTGATTGTCACACCCGGCAAGATGTTATGGGAGATGGGCATCTCTACGCTTCAGAATATCAGGCGGTGAAAATTCAATGTTTCGATTGCCACGGAACCAAGAAAACTACTCCTATAGCACGGACGGTCAGTTCTCTTGACGACCTTGCTTTTGAAGAGGTACAGGTTAACCCGAATTTTCCAAGGCTGAAAATAGGAGATCAACTCTTGAAGACGGTTAAAGGAGAAGAATTACCGTATATCCGACAAGAGGCAGGAGTTTGGATTCTAAACAGTAAGGTTACGGGGAAAAAATATTCTATCCCGCTTGTTAATGGAAGCGCCTGCCAACAAGATCCAGAACACCAGACCTCAAACGACTGCCATATGTGCCACGATGTCTCTGGGAATTTAAAGAAGTAGCTTAAACGTGCAGGAAATGATTGAATAAAAACGAAATACAGAGTATAGAATAGGGGAATGGCTTGAGGGGGGATGTAGTATGCACTTTTGGAGAATAAAAAAGATGAGTCAGTATTTTAGCTGGTCGCTGACCGTCTTACTTATAGTGTTGATGCTTGGAGGCTGCCAAAGTGCTGGCCGCTTACCCATTGTCAGCGTTAAACCAACGGATTATTCTCTGACAAATCCACAGCCCATGGAGAATCAGAATGTCCTGCGGGTCGGGATTTCCTCGGTGTTGTCTCCTCGTGAGACATTAGCGAATTATCAGTCCTTGGCCGATTATCTCCAGAAAAAAATCGGTAGACCAGTACAATTAATACAGCGTCAAAGTTATCAAGAGATTAATGACCTTGTTCGTGATCAGGGGGTTGATGTGGCCTTTATTTGTTCGGGAGCCTATGTCAGTGGTAAACAAGAAAACCTCGAGTTATTGGCTATTCCCGAAGTGAATGGAAAATCAACCTATCAGTCCTATATCATTGTGAACTCGAATAGTAGGTTTCAGTCGTTTGAAGATCTTAAGGGCCAGGTGTTTGGCTTTACGGATCCTATTTCCTTTTCTGGGACGATTGCTCCAACGTATATGGTAACGCTTTTGAACAGCCTACCCACCGAGTTCTTCAAACGAGTTGTTTATACGTACAGTCATGATAATTCGATTAAAGCAGTTTTGGACAATGTGGTATCGGCAGCCGGAGTGGATTCGTTGGTGTATCAATATACTGTGGCTAAGGATCCTTCGCTAGCGGCAAAAATTCGCATTATTGCACAGTCTCCGGAGGTTGGAAGCCCTCCGGTCGTGGTTAACAAGAGTATTGACTCTCATCTCAAAGCGGCATTACTGGAAGCGTTGTTGCAAATGGATAATGATCCCGTCGGTAAGAAGGCCCTGCAAGCTCTTTTATATGATCGTTTTGTGTTACCTAATAATGCAGCCTATGAGCCTATTCAAACGATGGTGAAGGCAAATGCTGTTCTAAAGGATAAGAAGTAATTGAGAGTTCACTGAAGCCCCGATGTTTAGCAGTTAGGCATCCGAATTAAAGATGTTTAGAAAGAGGCTTCGTATGACATTAAAGTCAAGGATAAAACGAATATATGGGAGAGTGTATAGGAATCCCTTTGTGGATTATCTCAAGGCCCAACTCAGACATGTCCAGGTGCAGTATAAAATCCTAGGTTTAGTCGTGGGAGTTGTGCTTCTTTTGAGTAGTATGATTGTTTGGCAAATGGGAAATATCTTAACGAACAATTTGCGAGACCAACTCGATAAAAGGGCAGTTTCGATTGGAAGTGATGTCGCGGCAAGAGCTACTAATGAGCTCTTAATTAATAACGCTTATTCGGTCTATGAATTACTGCAGAACACTCTTAAAAACAATGAGAATGTCTTGTATCTGTTTATTGTAGATCCTCAAGGGAATGTCTTGGCGCATACGTTTGGCGAGGCGTTTCCTAAAGAATTGCTAAAAGCGAATACTGTGGCTGGAACCGATAAATATCATATGACTGCTTTCCGCACAGAGGTTGGGGTTGTCCGTGATGTTGCAGTGCCTATCTTGAATGGGAAATTAGGGGTGGCACGGATCGGGATGGATGAAAATGGGCTGCAAAAAGCGGTACTCATAATGACTTGGAATCTTCTGCTGATTGCACTTTTTGTATCCGCTTTAGGGATTATCGCTGCAGTTTTGCTAACCCGTGTTTTAACCCAGCCGATTCGAGAGTTGGTTTCTCTAACCCAACGGGTAACGCAAGGGGAATTGGATGTTCAGGGGGTGGTTCATACTCAAGACGAAATCGGAGTTTTGACGGAAGCGTTCAATCAGATGACGGTATCTTTGAGCTCGAATTACCGTGAACGAGAAAACTTAATGGACGAGCTCAAGGAAAAGGAAGAGCTGCGGCTTCAACTTTTAGAGAAGGTTATGACAGCACAAGAGGAAGAACGCAAACGGATTTCAAGAGAACTTCATGACGAAACAAGTCAGTCGTTAACCTCCTTGATGGTGGGATTAAAAGTTTTGGAGTCTGAAGCCTCCTTTTGTGCAGTAGGAGAACGTTTGCAAGAAATGCGACAGACCGTTGCCCAGACGTTGGAAGAGGTGCATCACTTAGCAAGGGAACTACGGCCCAGTGTCCTTGATGATATGGGATTGGTGCCTGCTTTAGAACGTTACATCCGGGAATATGAAACTAAATTTGGGACAGAAGTTGATTTTAATGTTACGGGGTTCAAAGCGCAGCGGGTTCCCGCTGCAATTGAGGTGGCGCTTTATCGTATCGTCCAAGAGGCCTTAACCAATGTGGCTAAATATGCTAAGGCCAGTATGGTTTCTGTCTTACTGGATTGGCGGGAAGAATGGGTTTCAGCTATTGTTGAAGACAATGGACAAGGATTTGATCCTCACCAAACGGTCACACAACCTGGACGGGGACTTGGACTTTTTGGGATGCAAGAGCGGGCTGCTTTACTGGGCGGAACTTTTAACATCGAGTCCCAAAAAGGAAGAGGAACAACTGTTTTTATTAAAATCCCGGATAATCTAAATCAAGGGCAAGGAAAGAAGGAGCCTCATGTCTGATAAGAAACTGAGAATTTTACTCGGAGATGATCATGCCGTACTGAGAGCCGGACTACGGGTATTATTGAATCTTGAAGAGGATTTTGAGGTTGTGGGTGAGGCTGCGGACGGTGAAGAAGTGCTCCGGATGGTGGAGAAGACCCTGCCGGATTTGGTGTTGCTTGATCTCACCATGCCCAAGCTCAGCGGCTTAGAGTGTATAGAACGCATCTTAGAGAAATATTCGCTGACGAAGATTTTAGTTTTGACGATGCATGATGATGAAGAGTATATGAAGGCTGTTATCCGAGCTGGGGGAAAAGGGTATGTTCTGAAAAAGGCTGCAGATGTGGAACTGCTCTCAGCCATTCGAATGGTTGCGCGTGGGGAACTTTATATTTATCCTCCTCTGGCCGCTGCCTTACTCTACCAGATTGTTGGGCCACAAACACCTGGCATCAATGAGAAAAAGGAGAAAGGACTGAGCGAGCGGGAACGAGAAGTCCTTAAGTACTTGGCCCTTGGGCATACGAACCAAGATATTGCAGAACTTCTCCATATTAGCGTAAAAACCGTTGAAACGTATAAAACCCGAGTGATGGATAAGCTTGATTTGCGTAAACGGGCTGAACTTGTGCGGTACGCTATGGAAAATGGGCTGATTAACGGTTAAACCTGACACGTGTCAGTTTTTTTCCTAATTGGCAAATAGGATATGAAGAGGTATGTTTAATTGAGATAGGGTCTTGTTGGATAGACTTGGCGGGCCTTCGATCAAAGAAGTTTTACGATACGGGAGGGGGGACGGGATTGTCAAGCAATGTGACCCGAATAACGCAAGCGTTAGGGTTTAGTCTAATGATAGTTGTGTTCGGCGCGGGGTGCGGAAATTCAGGGAATACAAATTCGCCCACGGGGACACCTTCGGTAGGAACTGTGGAAAAACAAAAAGTGTCTCTCGGAAAGTCCGAAAACCTAACCCCAAATAATTCACCGAATCCGACTACTGATGCGAGTGCATCAACACCTAAGACGTTAACAGCGGAATCCATGATTTCAGCCAGCCAATTAGATGAAGGGATTAAAGCCAAGAAAAACTGGCAGATTATCGATGTGCGTGAACCGAGTGAGTTCGCGACGGGTCATGTTCCTCAGGCCATCAATATTCCGTTGGGGTCGGTAGAAGCTCAAATAACTAAGATTGCCAAAGATAGAGACGTTATTCTTATCTGTCATACTGGAGTGCGAGCATTTACTGCTTGGCAAACTCTGGTCAGAAAAGGATATGACCTTCAACACTTAAAGGTTTTAGTGGGCGGAATGGAGCAATGGAAGAGCTTGGGTAGTGGAGAGGTTACGGAGAGTATTGGGGGGTGCTAATTAGGAGGAAGTGTCTTAGCTCATTCACACACTCTCGATTGCTCGCCTATTTGTGTCAGGATAAACCTGACACAAATAGGTTTTAATATAGGGAAAAAGAGAGATAGGTTTAGGGTTAATCCCGCTATATGCGAGATCAATTACACTATAAGATGGAGGCAGGTGAAGATTTTCACCTGCCTCCGAGTCTTGAGAGCCCAAGCACAATTCAGGCAGTCAAGACCGATAGGGTGCCTTAGAGCAAATCTGGCGCCTGCCCGTATTTGGCGAAGGTGGCAAGCACTCATAACAATAAGGAGATGAGACCATGGGAAAACGGTATGCCATGGTGATAGACCTACGCAAATGTGTTGGTTGTCACGCATGCACGGTGGCCTGTAAAAGTGAGAACAATGTGCCGCTGGGTGTCAATAGGTCCTGGGTCGAGGAGTTAGAAACGGGGAAATTCCCGAATGTTTCCCGTCATCGGTTGCCTCGTCTTTGTAATCACTGCGAAAATCCCTCCTGCCTCAATGTTTGTCCCGTTAAGGCCACCTACCAACTTGAAGATGGAACAGTGCTTGTCGATTACGATCGTTGTATCGGGTGTGGGTATTGTATTGCGGCGTGCCCATATGATGCTCGGTTTATTAATCCAGAGCGTAAAACAGCTGAAAAATGTACCTACTGTCATGAGCGAGTAGAAGTGGGCCTTCTGCCTGCTTGTGTTAACACGTGCATTGGGGGCGCTCGTTTCTTTGGAGACTTAAATGATCCTAATAGTGAAGTATCTAAGTTACTCGCCACACAGGCTGTGACGGTGAGCAAGCCAGAAACGAATAATCGTCCACAAACCTACTACATTGAGGCGGATGAAAAGTCATTGCGTCCAAATCTGCTAAAAATCGTCGGAGGTGAGAATTGATGCTGACTGTTCATTTCTTTGACGTGCCCCATGAGATCTACTGGGGATTACTGATTGCTTTGTATTTCTACTACACGGGGATGAGCGCAGGCTCTTTCATTTTAACGAGTTTGGGGACGGTTTTCGGAATTGAAAAGTATAAAAAGGTGTCCAAAGTTGGGGTTATCATGGCGATTGTCTTGTTGCTCTTTGCTCCTCTGCACCTTCTCTTTGACCTATCCCAGCCGGGGAGGTTCATCAATCTCTTCACACATGTTCATCTTACGTCAGCGATGTCTTGGGGGGTTTATCTGCTGATTCTTTATCCGGTGTGCCTTATGATTTATGCTTGGTTTCTTTTTCGTCAAGACTTCGTGAAGGGTTTAAACCAAGGCGGCTTTAAAGCTTCCCTCTACCGATTTTTGCTCTTTGGCAAAACGGATATGTCCGAAGCGTCTAAAGAAAATGACAAAAAACAAGCTAAGTTTTTCGGAACTCTTGGGGTTCCACTTGCTTTGGCGGTTCACGGGTATACAGGCTTTATTTTAGGTAATGTGCAAGCTCGTGCCATTTGGCATACGCCGCTCATGCCGATTATTTTCCTGATGTCGGCCATGGTTTCAGGTACAGGATTGTTTATCATTGTTGTGATGCTTGTGGAGAAGTTTAAATTTGGCCGTTTAAATGATGATATAAAATCCTTAATTGCGGACATCGCTAACCTCATGAAATGGTTTATCGTTGTTGACGGCGCTTTAATGATTATCTACTTCATTGTTCTTTGGTATGGTACTGAGACCGGATATGCTGCCGGGTATTTCCTCTTGCACGGTGAAGGGTGGAGTTTTCTGGGTCTAGAAAACGGTCTTGGGATGCTTGTGCCTTTCTTAATTCTTCTCTCTAAAAAAGCCCGTCATAGTCTTCCTGCGGTGGTGACTGCGTCTCTTCTGACGATTATCGGAGTGCTGGCCATGCGGATAAACCTCGTGATCGGTGGTCAAAAATTACCACTTACGGGAAGCAAAATTATTGAGTACGCTGCTTCAGGACGAGACATTGGCATCGTAATAGGTATTGCAGTGGCGGCAGCGGTGGTATTGTCATTCCTATATTCAGTTCTGCCTATGAATCGTTCTGGCGCACAGGAAATCAAATCTACTCCAACTACGAAGGGAGTTGCACAATAAGATGGAAACAACACGCAGAAAGTTTCTCCAGGGTGCTGCTGCTTTAGGTGTAACGATGGCTTTAGCACCTATGGCGTTCGCGGATACTACACCCAAAGGGATTCCAAGCTGGAAAAATGGTTCACCAGCCGAAGATGCACTTGATACTGACCCCAGCGTAAGCTTTGTCTATTCGACCTGCTTAGGCTGTCGCAGCGATTGCAGCTTAAGAGGTAAAATTAAAGATGGCGTGGTTATTAAGTTAGACGGCAATCCTTATAGCCAGATGGCAACGGATACTCCGCTTAAATATGATACAGATCCGAAAGAAGCCCGCAAGTCAGCAGGGAGACTTTGCCCTCGTGGACAAGCTGGTTTACAACTTCTCTATGATCCTTTAAGGATTCAACAACCCTTAAAACGTGCTGGTAAACGGGGAGAAAATAAATGGCAAGCGATTAGTTGGGATCAAGCGTATAAGGAAATTATTGAAGGCGGGAACCTTTTTGGGGAAGGAAATGTCGAGGGACTTAAATCCGTCAACGATTTAAATACCCCGATCGATCCGGAAGCTCCAGAGCTGGGTCCCAAAGCGAATCAATTTGTATTCTTAGCTGGACGGATTGAGAATAGTCGTTCTGAGCTTGTAAAACGTTTTGTGAATAATGCGTTCGGCTCGATTAACTGGTTTGAACACACAACGGTTTGTGAGCAGAGTCATCATATTGCTACTTCCTTTACCTTTGCAGGCAAGGGGCATTTGAAGCCCGATTTTGAAAACGCCAAGCTCATTCTTAATTTTGGTGCTAACTATGGGGAAGCAAATTTTCCAATGAATGGATTAAGCCGTAAATTAGCTAATTTCAAACTAAATAAGGGCAAGTTAATTACAGTAGATCCACGTTTCTCTGTGAGTGCCTCTAAATCCGATGAGTGGGTTCCGGTCCTACCAGGGACGGATGCTGCTCTGGCATTAGGGATAATCCAATGGATTATCGACAATAAACGCTATGACAAATCGTTCTTAGAAGCTCCTTCTAAAGATGCCGCTGCCAAAAAAGGAGAATCGAGCTGGTCGGACGCCACCTATTTGGTACGCAGTGATAACGGCAAATTTCTGCGCGGTGATGAAGCGGGGCTGGGAGGGACTAAGGATGACTATGTCGTTCTGGTCGCAGGAGTTCCAACTTTAGCAGGGAAAGCTGATGCAGGAGACTTGTCAGGGGATATGACGGTTAACGGAATAGCCTGTAAAACTTCCTTTCAGCTTTTATCTGAAAGAGCAAAAGAAAAAGCTCTTAATGAATATGCGAAAATCTGTGGGGTCCCCCAAGAACAAATTGTGCGGGTTGCCGATCAGTTCTCATCCTACGGCAAGCTTGCCGTGGCAGATTTTTATCGGGGTCCGGTACAACACACGAACGGATTTCAAGCGGGTCGAGCTGTATGTATCTTGAACCTCCTAGTAGGTAATGTTGACCATCGCGGCGGGTATCAGGCGGGTGGAACCACCCTGAGTTACATGGGAGATAAGAACGGAAAATACCAAGTAGCTAAACTTCATGCGGGTGCGGTTAAGCCAAAGGGAATTCGGATTTCGCGGGAACAGGCTAACTATGAAGATTCCACTGAATTCAAGAAAAATGGCTATCCTGCCAAGCGCCCTTGGTTTCCCTTAACCAAAGATGTTTACCAAGAGGTAGTGGCAGGAGTAATTGATGGGTATCCTTATCCCGCGAAAATACTTTGGTTACACATGGGAACACCCGCTTATGCTATACCTGGGATGAAAGACCGAGTTATAGCTGCCTTCAAAGATACTAAGAAAATTCCACTCTTTATTTCAACGGATATTGTCATTGGAGACACCTCGATGTATGCAGATTATATCCTGCCCGAGGTCACTTATATGGAGCAATGGAATGCTTTAGGGGCACCACCGACGATTTTGGGGTTAGTGGCTGATGTTCGTCAACCCATGACGCATGTTTTGCCACAAACCAAGTCACTGGAAAATATCTGCATTGACCTAGCTAAGAAAATGAACCTTTCGGGATTTGGAGATAATGGTTTTGGGGCGGGGATGCCACTTAATAAAGAAGAGGATTGGTATTTGAAATTGGTAGCTAACTTTGCAAGCCAATATGGAAAAATACCAGGGGTTACTGAAGAAGCGCAAGTTAAATATATCCTTGATCGGGGCGGAGTTTTTGATGCAGGTGGGGCCTATGAAGGGCTGATGATGAAAAGTAAAGTAGCTAGTCTATGTACTATTTACGCCGAAAAAGTAGCGACGACCAAAGATTCCATGACGGGTAAAACCTTCGATGGCATTCCCACATACTATCCGGTGAGGGATGCTAAGGACCAAGAAATTAAGGACGACGGATATCCCTTTATTGCCACAACTTACAAACAAGCCTTCCAAACCCATAGTAGAACCATTTCAGCACCCTGGCTAACGGAGATTCAACCGGAGAACTTCGTGGAGATGAATAATGAAGATGGTCAAAAACTCGGGCTAAACAATGGTGACTTAGTTAAAGTGAGTGGACCTAGTAATAAAGAGGGAGTTAAAGGGAAAGTCCGCTTGCGCCCTGGTGTGCGACCAGGGGTAGTTATCGCTAGTGTTGGCTATGGCCACTGGAACTATGGTGCGGCTGATGCTGTCATTGACGGCAAAAATGTTCCAGGGGATGCGAAGCGGGGCAAAGGGGTAAATATTAACTATGCTATGCGAGTAGACGATTCGATCGGAAATGTTTGCCTCGAAGATAAAATCGGTGGAAGCTGCTCTTTCTATGATTCTCGTGTGAAAGTCGAAAAGGCATAGAATTTGAGAGCTGGCGTATTTAGGTAAAAGCAGAATGCAGGAAGGCGTCCCTTCCTGCATTCTGCATTCAACAACGGTACGTAAGCTTATTTAGTTTAAAGTTAGTCGTTTTCGGACATACCAAAATAAGCCATTCCTTTTCCCTCTTCGTCATACCCTGATTAATTTTCAGGGTTTTGTACTGATTTCTAATGAACTATAAGTATGACATAATTAAAGTGAACGCTTTTCGTGCTCGTTATATTTTAGGTAGGAAGGTGAATAAATGACTCAGGCAGCAGATTTTCAGAACGAGTCGGCAACACGTGCAAATCTATACAGTTTGTTCGCCGGGGGATTAGCCCGAAAAGTTGATGACTCATGGTTAATTCCAAGGTTCCGTGAGAAACTTCAAATGGGGTTACCCGATGTTTCAGGCAAAGAGGAACTCGTAAAAGCCCTAAAAAGAGCAGAAGAAGACCCCAAGTATTTTAGAGAACTTCAACTGGACTATGATGCTTTGCTTAATGTGCCGGGACCCAAACTGACGTTTCCCTATGAGTCTTGCTATACCCATCGGAATATTGATGGGACGTATGGGCGGCTGTGGCAAGAACCTGCTCAGGATATGCATCGTATTTTAAAGGAATGGGCGATTGTCTTTGCCGAGGGCTGGGATCTCATTCCAGATCATATCGCACTTGAGCTCTTCTTTATGGCAGAGCTTTGTCGTCGTACAAGTACTGCGAAAAACGTCGAGGATGAAGAAAGACTTCAAGAATGGCAAGTGAGGTTTTTTCAGGCTCATCTCAATTCGTGGATCTTTGAGTTTGTAAATGTGTTAGAGATGAAAGCAGATACCGATTTTTATCGAGGCATGGCACATTTGCTAAGGGCCTTTTTAGAAGAGGAAAAAGAGGGATTAACTGATAATCTGGGGTAAATCAAATAATAAAGGCCTTACGACCTTCGAGGTAAATCGGGTGTATTTTTTTCACGTACCGCAAGATGAACTTACTGTAGCGTAAACATAAAAGAGTTGCGCACAACTTTAGAATTGTGGGTAGTATAATAATGGAGGTGGACAATTATGCTAACAACCTTTGGATTTTTTACGCCTATGACAGCTGGTATAGTTCTTATCATTGCTTTGGTTATTTTTGGACCGGGAAAGTTACCGGAATTAGGGAAATCATTGGGCAAAGGGATAAAAGAATTTAAATCGGCTAGTGAGGGTGAAGAGAGAAAAGAAGATAAAGAAATTAAGACAGAAAAAATTGATTGAATAATTGCCTTTTTTTGCCACGTGGCGCGAACATGTAGCACATGGCGCACAAGAAAATTCTATAAATGACGAGAAAAATTGTTAACGTACGAGGGTGAAGCCCAACCCCCGAGGAATCATCGAAGGCTAAAGCAGATGATCCACTGGTGGTGAACCAGTTTAAAAATAACTCCGGTCGGGAAGTTAAAAAAAGATAAACTACCATTTCTGATGCGGCCATTGTAGTAGTTCTTTGTCTTTGTTGACTGTCTCAGCAGAGGGCAAAGTATTTGGTTTTTGCTAGAGACAGCTATGTAGTGGTTAAGTTCGTTAATTGGTTATACTCCCTGAAGTAGTTCCCACACGACTTCACCGAGATGTAGACGTTTCGATGCTTATACATAAACAGCCCTAGGAGCTTTTCAGGGCGTTACCCCATCATTTGGCTTCTTCGAGATGTTAGTGCCCTCAGCATCGTTGCTGATGCTAGGCTTTTAATCAACATAGGAACGTGTCGCACCATTGAAATCATTCGCCAGTGAACACACCTTTCATATGTAATGGAGGCTATCACAATGGAAAAAATCAAAGTGCAAGATTCTGTTGGTGCCATTCTTATCCATGACATGACGCAAATTATTCCCGGTGTCATTAAAGGTCCTCGGTTTCGCAAGGGGCATGTCGTTCAGGAAGAAGATATTCCTGTCCTGCTGAGCATGGGGAAAGAACATATTTACGTCTGGGATCAAACGCCCGGTCTGATTCATGAAAATGAAGCTGCGGAGCGACTCGCCCGAGCAGTATACGGTTCCGGTTTAGTCCTTGACGAGCCCAAAGAAGGAAAAATCACCCTAACCGCTGCCCACGACGGCCTTCTTTACTCCTCAGAAAATGGCATTTTGGAGTTGAATGCTTTAGAAGGGGTCATCCTCGCCACGCTTCACAATCATTACCCCGTCAAAAAAGGAGATAAAGTCGCTGGAACCCGTGTCGTTCCTCTGATGATTGATGAGAAAGTGATCCTTGCAGCGGAGGAAATCGCCGGAACGTATTCTAACCCTATTCTGGATGTGCGGCCTCTAAAACACTTGAAGGTTGGCATCGTCGTCACGGGAAGTGAAGTCTATCATGGACGTATTCAAGATAAATTCGGGCCTGTACTACAAGCAAAAGTTGAAAAGTGGGGATCGGTCGTTATAGAGCAAGCGTTAGCCAGTGATGATGTGTCCCTAATCCAAAGTAGCATTCAAAACCAAATAAGTATGGGGGCAGAAATGATCTTAGTCAGTGGTGGCATGTCCGTGGATCCTGATGACGTCACCCCGGCAGCGATTAAAGGAATGGGAGCAGAACTCATTACTTACGGTGCACCTGTTTTACCAGGAGCTATGTTTATGCTAGCCTACCTCAGAGATATTCCCATCATGGGGTTACCTGGGTGCGTCATGTATTCTAAGAAAACCGTCTTTGATTTAGTCGCTCCTCGGATGCTTACGGGTGAACGACTGTCCCGGCTTGATATTATCAAGCTAGGAATGGGTGGTCTTTGTCTCGAATGCCCAGTCTGCACGTATCCCCGTTGTTCTTTCGGAAAATAAAAAATAATTCACATATCTGAATACAAATAAGAAAGCACCTCCCAGATTGTAAAATGTACCATTGTACGTCTTCCTGTTTGGAACAATTAAACTTTAGGAGACCGTACAAATATAGAAGAAATAAGTTATTTCGTCATCGCTCCAAAGCTGGATCACCTAAAGCAGAAGTTATGGTGACCAGACAAGTGCCTTTAAGGCACTTGGGTATTATGGGAAACCGTAATATCTCCTGCTGGAAAGGAGTCTGTCGACAGGTGGATTAAATCCCCCGGTTGTTTACAGACCGCGGGTTTTTTTATGTGCATTATTTGCATTAGTCAAGGTTTCTTTACAGAATTTAATCTTTGAAAAGAGGGTAGTAATGCAGGATCAATTTCAAAGGAAAATTGACTATCTTGTAATCTCAGTGACAGATCGCTGTAATCTGCGCTGTAAATACTGTATGCCAGTCGAGATTTACAGTGGAAGGAAAGATCGGTATGAAAATCATGATTGAATTAGAAGAGGCGTTAGAATTAGTTCTTAACCGCATCCGGCCGGTTGAAACAGAGCGCATTTCAATTACAGATGCCTATAAGCGTGTATTGGCTATTGACGTGACATCACAAATTGCCATGCCACCGTTTGATCGTTCGCCTCTAGATGGTTATGCTTATTTAGCTACGGAAGGTGACTCTCAGCCACTTCGGCTTAACGTTGTAAGTGAGATTCCGGCGGGAACTTTCCCAGAGCGAGTTATAGCACTAGGTGAGGCTGCAAAGATATTCACGGGTGCCCCCATTCCGCCTGGTGCTAACTGTGTAGTGAGGATGGAAGACACTGAGCAAGTCGGTGATGAAGTGACAATCTTGCATCCAGTATTACCTGGTTCTAATATTATACATAGAGGAGAGGAGATCAAAGAAGGGGATCTCCTCCTGAAACAGGGTTTCTTTTTAACTCCACCGGGTATTGGGCTCTTAGCCGCAGTTGGCATGGATCAAGTCACTGTATACCGTCGACCGCGTGTGGGGTTGCTCTCCACTGGGTCGGAACTTATGGACGTAGGGCAACCTTTACGCCCTGCAAAGATTTATAACAGTAACAGTTATACCCTACGCGGGATACTTCAAGAAGCTGGGTGCGAGGTTTTCGTGATTCCCATCGTTTCCGACCAAATCGAGGAGACCATCGAAGTTTTGAAAAGGCTTGCGGACACCGATATGGTCATAGCGACTGGCGGAGCCTCTGTGGGGGATTATGATATAATGCGCCATGCTCTGGCCCAGTTTGGATGTGAAATGCTGTTTTGGAAATTAAATCTGAAGCCGGGGACTCCGGTGTCTGTCGGGCTAAAGGAAAAGCAGCTCTTTTTCTCCCTTTCAGGAAATCCCGCGGCTGCTATGGTGACGTTTGAACTTTTAGTTCGTCCTGCACTTCGCAAATTGGCGGGACGCACTACTGCAGAAGATGGACATTTTCTGGTTAAAATGGCAAGTGGCTTTGGAAAGACAGGGAAACAACGACGCTTTTTACGTGCTCAAGCGGTGTTTAAAGATGGGGAAATTTGGGTTGATCTTGCTCCGGCTCAAGGATCGGGAATTCTTCGTTCCATGATTGGTAGCCATTTGTTAGTGGATGTGCCGGCAAACCATGGGCCAGTAGAACCTGGGGAACTCCTGATGGCTGGTCGGATTCCGGGATGCAGCTGCTGATTTTCAGGTAGGCTTAATCCCAACCCAGTTCTACTTTGATAAAAACGGCAATCCATTTGTGCCTTAAGATGCAAAAGCTATGCAAATGGAGTTGTATTCCACTCGTGATACCAATAAACACGTTTATACTGCACATCATCAAGACCACCTCTACTTGAAACAAGTTGCTAATGTAGCGACGGATGGAAAACCAGTTTCAGAGGCTAATGAAGAGGAAGAGAAGATTTTCCTTGCCGCTAGGAAGCATCTTCCAAAATCGATCTTTGATTCTCAGCGTTGGAAAGAAGCGTGTGGGGCTGCTAATTGGAAAAAGGTAATTTATGTTCTAAACCGAGGCGGACGCTTCCAAGATGATTCGGACACCTACGATGGAGAAAAACTGAAGAACAAGTATGCAGCACTCATTAATATATACCAGGAGAAGACCGCTAAGACCAAAAACACCATGACGGGTAAGAGCTTTATTCCTCATGCAGCTTATATGCCTGGTCCAGCGGACTGTACTGGTAAATTACTGACCGATGAAAAAGATGAGTATCCGTTTAGCTTAATTACCTATCGCCCGATTCATCACACAAAGTCTAGAACGTCTGGAAACTACTGGTTGTTAGCGCTGGAAAAAGAAAACAGCATTATGATGAATGCTGTCGATGGGGATAAGCTGGGAATCAAAGATGGGGATAAAGTTCGCCTTCTATCGGCAAGAACCCAGATGGAGTCTGGAAGCTCGGACCTCAAGGCGAAATTCAGATGGTCGCGAAAGTGAAATTGGTCCAAGGGATACGTCCTGGAACCGTAGCCTTCCATGTGAGCTTTGGGCACTTTGCCTATGGATCTCGCGATATTACCGTGGACGGCAAGGTTATTAAGGGAGATCCCCGGCGAGGAAAAGGAACGCACTTCAATCCTGTGATGCGAGTAGACCCCGTTCTTAAAAATGTAGGGCTACAGGATATTACTGGAGGAAGTATTTGTTTCTATGATACCCGTGTAAAGGTTGTTAAAGCTTAATTAAGAACCTTCCACCACTTTATCCAATTTTCAAGACCCCCACTTCTTGAGGTGGGGGTCTTTCGTAAATTTACTTTTTTTTCATGGCATCATAGAATTTTGTCAAGTTATCTGGTATGGAATATTTCGGCACTTCCTGTTCATCGTTACTCCCACCATATACTTCTTTTAGTAATGCTTCAATAATCATTGCTTTAGGTGGTATAGTGTATTCGTTTCCTTGATAGACCCAAACCCTGCAGTCGACATCATCCCCACACAAATCACCACAAGACTCGCATAAACTTTCTTTAACGTCCATTTGAATGTCACGTCCGTTCAGACGGATCGTTGGGGAACTTAAAAACTGATATTGCTTGGCAAGTTCTTCACTAATGACGTTGATCTTGTTTACCAATACTTCAACACCCGTTGCTTCAAGAACCTTTGACACTGCTGATAAAGCTTCATCAAGGCTTGTATCCGCTCCCTGACAGCGCGTGCAAACACTAACATCAAGAAACAAAAAATCAATGACAATTCGTTTTTTCTCAATTTGAACATCCTTTGGAACATCACAGCAACCCGGGCCGCAGGAACAGCCATCAAGCGTAACGGTTTGGGTATTCAGTGTTATATCACCACAATCTGAACAACAGGAACAGCCCCCAGAAACATTGTTGTTATCTACCACTTACAACAACCCCTTATAGTTATTTGTCTTTCGACTTACCTATAAAGACGCTGCATTGGAAAAAAGGACGCATATTATACGCCTTTTTTTCAACAAAATTTACAATCACTGCATTTATGTTGATAATCTATGACATTACCCCGATGGTCAAATTCTAGGTGGCAGCAGCCTAAGAGCATTTCTTTCAGTTTTAGCCGTGCCCTTTGAACCCGGGATTTTGCTCCTGACACCGATAAACCCATTCTTTCGCTCAGTTCCTTCTGAGTCAGATTCTGAAACTCGGTTAATATGATCGCTTGTTTGTATTTTTCAGGTAAATGACTGATCATTGGTATTAGACATTGGGCAATTTCATCATTTGCAGTCAATTTATCCTCGCTATCACTGATAATATCCTCAGGAAATTCTGTGATATCGGATTCAGATTTTCGCGCTCTATAGAAATCAGCTAAGGCATGCCTTGTTATACTGTATACCCAGGCATGAATTTTGTCTGCTTCTTTTAAATTACTAATGCTGTGGTGGATCTTAAAAAACACATTTTGCAGAATATCATCTACATCCTGTTCATTTTTGACCCGCTTTTTAATAAAGCTCTTTAACGGTGTACTAAATTCCGTCCAGATACCTTCAAGACATATGTCCACTTATATACCACACACCCTTAATTTATGTTCTCCTCGGCAGCATTTGATAACTTCACATGCGGATCTCTATCCAACTCACCCAGCACTCCGCTCAATACAACATTCTACGCAAGTTATTCAGCCAGTGCAAGTACTTTTCAAATAATTTCAGTGCTAAAAGTGGACGCTATACTCGTGGCTCTGCGTACTCTTAATTTGTGTACGGTTCGCACGCTTTAGGGCTGAGTTTGTGCCTTCAATTGCAGCACGTAATCGCATAGTTGTTGTTATGTGTCAATTTATATTATAATATTATTAATTATTTGCTTCATAGGCATTACTAATAATAAATAGGATTTGAGGGGTATATGTTGGAAGAGCAGATCGTATCCATGAAGAGTGATTTGTTTAAGGCCTTAGCGCACCCTACACGGGTACGTATCCTCGAACGACTGGTGGAGAACCACGAGGAAGTATGTGTTTGTGAGCTGATCGAAGATCTGGGAGTTGAACAATCGAATTTATCTCAACACTTGAGTATTTTACGCAAACAACAAATTATTACATCCACTAAAGTGGGCTTAAAAGTCATGTATCGCATCAAATACCCTGAAGTATTGACGATTCTGGAGAATGTCCAGAAGATTCTTGCCCAACAATTTCGAGAAGGGGAAGCTTTGATGAGGCATCTTGCCGACCGCTAGGAGGGCAGAGGTGTCCCATTCGCTGTTCTTGGCAAGGATCGTAAAAGTGTATAACCAAACAGTATTACACATTTATACAAATGGATGGCGTAGTGAGGCATTAGTTCATGGGGGAGGGCGGTATTTACCGCCTGGGCCGTTACTTGCGGATGAGTGGCACATATGCCGGTTTATGAAAATTTGACACTGCCAATATGGTAATTTATATTACTTTCATCGTCTCCACGCACGTTGGCGTTACTTCATTAGAAGGTTTATTTAGGGCAATATGATTGCAAAACATCATATTGCTTTAACTATTTAATATGAAAAAGGAGAAAAGTGCATGTTAATTATTTTTGCTGCGATAAAAAATAAAGAAAACTGCAGCAGGCTAGAAGCTTTGTATGAAGAACATGCTTCTTGGATGTATAAGGTAGCATATAGGATTTTAAATGATGAACATCTGGCTCAGGACGCAGTTCAGGAAGCTTTTATCAATATTTCCAATAATCTTGAAAAGATCATTGGAACTGACTGTAATAAAATAAAGGCTTTATTCGTTATTATTGTTAGAAACGTTTCCATTGATATCTATCGACTGAGGAAAAAGCAATACAGCGTTTCTATCGAAGAGATTGAAGAAGATTTATCCGAATCGGGACCAAGTATTGAAGAAATTCTCATGAATAATGAAACTTTTACCAGAGTGGCAGAAAAAATTAAGGAATTACATCCGTCTTATGCCGATATTCTTTCACTTAAATTTTTTTATCACTATGAAGATAAGGAAATATCCCGGATTTTAAATATTACACCTGAAAACATCCGAACACGGCTTCACCGGGCCAGAAAGAGTCTGATCAAATTATTATCTCAGGTAACAGGAGGCGACAAATCATGAGTGAACACGAATCAGCGAAGGTGCAAGCAAAGGAAAAAATGCTGGAAGCACTCTTCGAATATGCCGCTGCCTGTCATGTCGAAAACATAATCGCTGAGAATTCGATTGAGGATGATTCTGCTCCTGATTTTGCCCTTCCGCCTGAATTTGACCGGAAAATGATGAGACTGATTGCCAGGCATGACAGAAATGAAACATTTAACAAAATAAGAAAAAGGACCGTCAGGTTCCTGCCAAAAGCAGCGATCTTTTTGCTCGTCTTGTTAGGGAGTTTTACTATAGTCGTGGCTAGTGTTCAAGCTTTAAGAGTGAAAGCATTAAATATCATTCTGAATATCCAGAATCAATACACCAGCATTCAAACGACAGACGAAAATAACGGTCAAACGAAACAGGCTACCGAGCAAATCCCGCCGAACTGGAGTGGATATGTTCCCAACTACATTCCCCATGGTTTTAAAGTTGTTAAAACAGAAGAACGTGATATGTTAAATGCTATTTATTATTCAAATGAGCAAGGCCAAACCATTCGATTCACCCAGTATCGAAGTAGCGATACAGACCTAAGAGTAGATACAGAAGATGCCACTGTACAAAATATTTCGATACACAACAGCGATGCACTTTTAGCCGAGAAACAAGGACTTGTCAGTATTGTATGGAAGGAAGAATTTCTGTTTTCTCTTATAGGAGAAGTAGATAAAGCAGAGATGATTAAAATGGCTGAAAGTATAAACAAAAAATAATGGAAATTTTCCCAATAAAAGTGTCACAAAAAGCCGCCTTCTTTCGTTTATTTGTATGAAGGGATAAATGAGGGGAGGTGATTTTTATGAGAAAGAGAGCAGCAGTACTCGTCCTGTCACTTTTAATTCTTTGCGTGGCTCCCATGCAGGCGTTTGCCCTCGGGACAAATCAAGTAACCAACTCAGAAATAGGACCATTATGGGTCAGCATCACGGAATTCACAAATTCCTTTGAAATTTCCGGCAGCGGACTAGCTCAATTTGATACAAGCCTCTATGCACGTAGCAATATAAACAAAGTAGTCATTAATGCCAGCATTCAACAATACATCAATGGAA
>Ga0209347_1000305_pt1 | contig 133938 bp, 119 predicted proteins | sample AutmiccommuBRH23_FD_187382 | JGI IMG/M metagenome (GOLD analysis project Ga0209347, IMG submission 187382) | Deep subsurface microbial communities from Mt. Terri, Switzerland - Autotrophic microbial communities BRH/23 (SPAdes) (version 2) | ecosystem: Environmental > Aquatic > Deep subsurface... | reverse complement strand
AAGTAGGTCATCGTCAGACTACCCCTTGCAACGAAAAGCCGCTTCCCTCGACGGGAAAGCGGCTTTTTGCTGTCCACGCTCCCCCAGGCAGGCAAGGCGCGCGCCGCCCGGCCGGAACGCCCGTCCGTAAGCGTTCTACCGCCCCACATTTGCCCGCTGGCAGTCAAGTCTGCACAGGCACCAGTGGCAACAACTCGTCGAGACGGCTGTAAGGCCAAACGGGCAGTTTTTCCAACGTATCCTTGAGCCAGGCATACGGCTCCAGACCGTTGAGTTTTGCCGTCGCGAGCAGGCTTTGGATGGCGGCAGCGCGCCGGCCGGCGCGCTCGGAGCCACAGAACAACCAGTTGCGGCGCCCAAGGGCAATGGGGCGGATCGCGTTTTCGACGACGTTGTTATCGATCGGCAGGTCGCCGCTGTCCGCGTAGCGCATCAGGGCGGGCCAGCGCTTGAGGCTGTAGTCGAGGGCGCGGGCCAAGCCGCTGCCGTCGGCGGTCTTGAGTCGCTGGGCGATGAGCCAGTCGTGCAGCGCACTCAGGCGCGGTTTCGCTTCGTTGTGGCGCAGCACCGAACGGGAAGCGACGTCGGCGTCGCGCGCCTGCGCTTCGAGCGCATACAGTTCGCCGATTCGACGTAACACCTCTGCGGCCACCGGGTGAGCGCCGGCGGCCTGCAGGTCGAAGAACTTTCGTCGGCAATGCGCCAGACAGGCCAACTCGGTGACGCCTTGCTGGAAGATCGCTTTATATCCGCCGTAGTCATCGACCATCAGATGTCCGCGCCAGTCCTGCAGGAAGTTGCGTGCATGCACACCGCTGCGGCTGGTTTGATAGTCGAACACGACGATCCTGGGCGCGCCTTCGAGATCGTTGCTGCGGTAGGCCCATAGATACGCTCGTCTCGTCTTGCCCTCGCCGGGGTCCAATTGCTGGATCGGCGTCTCGTCGGCATGCAGGACCGCACCCCGTTTGAGCAGGACCACCAGTCGATCGACCAGCGGTTGCAGCGCCACGCCCAACTGCCCGACCCATTGCGCCAGGGTCGAGCGGGCGATCGGTACGCCCTGGCGCTCGCTGATTTTCTCGATGCGGTAAAGGGGCAGATGATCCAGGTACTTCTGGGTCAGCACCCAGGCATGCAGGCCCGGCGCAGCCAGGCCGCCGTCGATCAGCGAAGGCGCTACCGGCGCGGCCGTCACCGTTTCGCACGAGCGACAGGCGTATTGCGGACGAATGTGACGATGGACGAAGAAGCGCGCCGGCTCCACGTCCAGTTGTTCACTGACGTCCTCGCCAATCAGCACCAGGTCACGGCCACACTGCCCACAAGAGCAGGAAACCGGTTCGTGCCGATGCTCGATGCGGGGCAGTTCTGGCGGCAACGGCTTGCGACCGGTCGGCTTGGGCCGGCGCGGCGCGCTGCCCGACTCCTGCTGTTGCGCCAACTCGGCCGCAATGGCCGCGCCATCCTCGTCGGCGGCATCGACGAACAGCTCGCGCTGCTCGGACGAGAACGCCTCGCTCTTGACGCCGAAGCGGATGCGTTTGTGATGGGCCAGTTCCAGCGTGAGTTGCTGAATCTTCAATTCCCGTCGCTTGAGCTCGGCCTCACGCTCGGCCAGTTCGGCCTGCAGCGCCTCGATCTGCGCCTGAACCCAATCCGGCAGAGCGGAAATCGTATGGTTCAGGGCCGGATCAGCGCAGGAGTTCATGCCCCGAATTATACCATTCGGGAGAGTACTAACCCGTTTGACTACAGGGCTTTAGCGCCATTCGGCCCGCTCAGACCTGCCAGTGCGAAGACGGTCTGACCTCGAGTCGGCGCCAGTCGACGCCGCTGACCAGCCAGTCCCATTGGGCCTCGCTCAGCGTACAGACGGGCTCATCGCCCTGCGGCCAGGTAAAGCGCCCCTGATGCAGTCGTCGAACACACAGCCACACCCCGGTGCCGTCCCAGATCAGCAGCTTGATCCGGTTGCCGTTGCGATTGCGAAAGGCGTACGCACTGCCGTCACACGGCGCCCGGCCCAAGGCCTGCTGCACCTTGAGCGACAGCCCGTCGATGCCCATCCGCATATCGACCGGCTCGACGGCCAGCCACACCCGCTCGGGTCGGATCACCGCAGCAGCTCGCGCAACCACTGCGCACAGGACGATGATTGGGACGTCGGCCAGCTGACCTGCACGACCGTCTGCGCCCGACGGATCTCGATCCGGATGTCGTTCGAGGGCTCGGCCGGAGGCGTCTGCACCGTCACCGGCACGAAAGTCGGTGCGCGTTCCTTGGTCGGCTCTACCGTACCGGCATCACCCCCGTTCGCCGATATCTCCTGTGCTGTCCGCTCGCGGTGGGCTTTGACCCATTTGCGCACAAAGTTGGTGTTGAGCTGGTTGGCTAACGCGACTGCCGCAATCGAGACTCCCGGCTGCAGGCAGGTTTCGATTACCCGTGCCTTGAATTCCGGTGAATGTCGCCGCCGCGTCCGAGGCGCGGGAAGAGAAATGAGTGCCGAATCCGAGTCCATGTGTCCACGTGTCCGCAAAAAATGTCGCGGACACTATGCTCATCATCAGCTCCCCGCTCCGAAAGGCGGGACGGTTGGACGCTTACGCCCGTCCCGCTGGGCCTCCCGTCCGTGACGCGCCCACGCGCTGCGCCCCGGCGCCCCGCGGCGCCCCCGGCGTGACTTGCCGCGCGCGTTGCGGCAGAATCACGTTCTTTCCGAAAAACCGGGATTCATGGATTTCGATCTGACCATTGTCGGAGGAGGGCTTGCCGGTGCGAGCCTGGCCGTCGCGTTGCGCGCGAGCCGTCTGCGGATCGCGGTAGTCGAGACGCATCTTCCGGCCGATGTCCCGGGCTGGGATTCGCGAATCTATGCGGTCAGTCCGGAGAACGCGGATTTCCTTCGGGAGATGGGGGCATGGCAGCATCTCGATGCTTCGCGCATCAATCCGGTACATACGATGTCGATTCGAGGCGACGCAGGCGGCAGCCTTGAATTTTCGGCTTATGAAAGCGGGCTGCGGGAACTCGCATGGATTGTCGAATCGGGGCGCCTCCACCGCGAGTTGTGGGAGACGATGCGCCGGCAGCACAACGTGACGCTGCTTTGCGGCATCTCGCCGGTCAGCCTCTCGCAGGACGCCGCTTCTGTCACCCTGGGACTCTCCGACGGCAGACAGGCACATGCACGCCTTCTCGTCGGTGCGGATGGAGTCAATTCCTGGGTTCGTCGGCAAGCAGGCATTGCAGCGGGTTTCACGCCGTATGATGAGGTCGGTGTTGTCGCGAATTTCCGTTGCGAGCACGGACACCGCAACGTTGCGTACCAATGGTTCCGACCGGACGGAATTCTCGCGTTGCTCCCGTTGCCCGGACAAATGGTGTCGATGGTCTGGTCCGCCCGCGCCCGGTACGCACAGGAACTGCTCGCGCTCGATGCCGACTCGTTGTGCCGACGCGTGGCCGATGCGACCAGTGGTGAGTTGGGACACCTGAAGCTCGAAACTCCCGCCGCCGGATTTCCGCTTCGCCTGATGCGCGTCGATACGACCGTCAAACCGAGGATCGCACTCATCGGTGACGCCGCACATGCCATTCATCCTCTTTCGGGACATGGCATCAATCTGGGATTCAAGGATGCCCGCGAGCTCGCGAATGTGCTGAACGGGCTGCCGCCGTGGCGAGACCCCGGTGAAATCTCCGTCCTTCGCTCGTATGCACGTCAGCGGGCCGAAGAGCCGTTTCTGCTTCAATACACGACGCATGCGTTGAATCGCCTGTTCGGAACAGCGAACCCGGTACTGGCGGTGCTACGCAACGTCGGAATGAACCTCACCGACCGGCTGCCGGTCGTACGACACGCGCTGGTGCGGTATGCCGCCGGCGGACGCTTCTGATTTCTGGAGATACCAATGTTTGAACGCGCACTTCGTCCGGTCCTGGTGACCGCTTTTGCTGGCATGGCGTCGCTGGGCCTTGCCCACGCTGACGAAGGGAGCGTGCGCAAGGCCGTGGAAGAATTCGTCGGCTCCCCGGTCGTCGAGTCGGTGGCCAGGATTCCGTACGGCGGGCTCTACGAAGTCGTGTTGAAGAGCGGGGAAATCGTCTATACGGACGAAAAGATGAGTTTCCTGATCGATGGCAGGGTGATCGACACCAAGACACGGCGCGATGTCACTCAGGCACGCATGGCGCAGCTTTCGGCGATCGACTTCGGCACCCTTCCGCTTGACCAGGCGATCAAGCAGGTAAGGGGAAACGGCAAGCGGGTCATCGTCTCGTTCGAAGATCCGAATTGTGCGTACTGCAAGCGTCTCGGCAAGGAACTGGCGCAACTGAAGGACGTCACCGTCTACACCTTCCTGTATCCGATTCTGAGTCCGGATTCAACCGAGAAATCGCGCAACATCTGGTGCGCCGGGGACCGGGCGAAGGCGTGGAGCGACTGGATCCTGAATGCGAAAGTGCCGGCGTCGGCAAGTTGCGACAGCTCGGTTGTCGAGCGCAACGTCACGCTCGGGCAGAAGCTCAAGATCAATGGAACGCCGACGATGTTCCTCGCCGACGGACGGCGGCTGGGCGGCTATCTCCCGGCGGCAGAGCTGGAGCAGGCGCTGCTGGAAGTAGGGAAGAAGTAGGCGGAGAACGCCCCCACAAGAGCGAGCTGGTTTTGCGGTCCCCGGTGCGCGCGGTTATTAAGGCGGCAATCAAATACAACCGTTCGCCCTGAGCCTGTCGAAGGGCATTGGCAGGGCTTCGACAGGCTCAGCCCGAACGGTATTTGCCTGCCGGGTTAATAAGGCTGCGAGCTTCGCGGGAGCAGCACCCACAATTGTCCTTGCTGGCGCATCCGGCCGGCCTGCGCTCCCGCCTCCGGTCCGAATCCCCAGAAAAAATCCGCACGTACGGCTCCCTTGATTGCCCCGCCGGTATCCTGGGCCACCATCAGTCGCTGCAGCGGGCGGTCCGATAGCGGCCAGGTCGTCGAAAGGTAGACCGGCGCGCCGAGCGGAACAGTGCGCGGATCGACCGCGACACTGCGCTCATCGGTCAGCGGAACGCCAAGCGCGCCGATCGGTCCTCCCCCGCGGGCCGGCAGCTCGCGGAAGAAGACATAGCTCGGGTTGGTGTTGAGCATTTCCGACAGGCGTTGCGGGTTTGCGCGCGCCCAGTTCTTGATGCCCTCCATCGAGGCTTTCTCGATCGGCAACTCACCCTGGGCGACGAGCCAGCGTCCGATCGACTGGTACGGATGACCGTTTTGGTCGGCATAGCCGATGCGCACTTTCGTCCCGTCGGGCAGTTCCACCCGTCCGGATCCTTGTACCTGCAGGAAAAACAGGTCGATCGGATCGGCTGCCCAGAGCAGAGTCGGGGCGGGCGCGCGATCCTGCATGCGCTCGATATCGGCACGGGTCCAGTACGGGACGACTTTGTTGCCGACAATTCGCCCGCGCAGGCGAAGATTCTTCAGGTCCGGATACAGGTCACCGAAGTCGACCGTCAGCATGTCGGACGGAACGCCGTGGATCGGCCACGGATAACGTTCGGAACGCGTGCGGCTGCCCCGGATCAGGGGTTCGTAATAGCCGGTGATGAGGCCCTCTCTCGTTCCGTCTGGATTGACGATCGCCCATGGCTCGAGGTGGGCTTCGAGGAAGCGGCGAACCAACGCGGCAGTGGGAGCGTCGCCGAGCGCCCGTGCTGCCTCGCAGGTCGCCTGCCACTGCGGCTGCCGCGCGATCGCGTTGCAAGACTCACGCAACGCGGGCCACGCACGGGCATGGTCGTCATCGCCCCAGCCGGGGAGCTCGCTCCAGTCGATCCGCTGCAGCGGATCGGCGGGCGCGGGTGGCGGGAGGGTGACCGCGGGGGCGCCGGGGCAGGCCTCGCAGTCGGGACAGGCTGGCGCGGGCGGGCATGCACGAACGACGGACGCCGGTCCGGAAGGTGTTGTCATCGAGGGCGGGCGCGTTCCGCATGCGGAAAGCAGACCCAGCATCGCAACGGCCAGCAGGGCACGGACCGGGAAAAGTGAGGCGCGTCGTTTCATGGAGGGATCAGGTAGACTTGCGGCCGAGCCGGCGAGTATACCGGGCCGACAACCCGCTTTGGGCAGGAGGGCAGGATGTGGGTGATTTTTCTCGAAGCGGGCGTTGCGCTGGCGCTGTTGCTCATCATCGTCTGGGCGACGTGGCCGAAACGCCGTAACCATCCGAGTGAGGATCGCGATGAATGACGTTGTCAAGCTGCTGGCGCGGGCCGAAGAGCTTATCGACCGGCTCGGGCAGTTGCTGCCGGGCCCTGCAACCGCGCCCGACTGGTCGGCCGCGACGGCGTTCCTGTGGCGCAGGCGAAACGGTCGTCCCGGCTTGCAGCCGGTCACGCGCCCTCACGGGATCCGTCTCGCCGACTTGTGCGACGTCGATGATCAGAAAGCCCGCATCGACCAGAACACCCGCCAGTTCCTCGACGGGCGGCACGCCAACAACGTGCTGCTGACCGGGGCGCGCGGCACCGGCAAATCGTCGCTGGTGAAAGCGCTGCTGAATGCGTATGCGGACCGGGGGCTGCGGTTGATCGAAGTCGACAAGGACGATCTGATGGATCTTCCGGACATCGTCGAGCTGGTGGCGGGCCGTGCGGAGCGATTCATCCTGTTCTGCGACGACCTGTCGTTCGAAGAGGCCGAACCCGCGTACAAGGCGCTGAAGAGCGTGCTCGACGGCTCGGTTGCGGCGGTGCCGGACAACGTGCTGATCTATGCAACGTCCAATCGACGGCATCTGATGCCCGAATACCACGACGAAAACCTCCAGGCACGGCATGTCGATGGCGAAGTGCATCCCGGCGAGGCGGTCGAGGAGAAGATTTCACTGTCCGAGCGCTTCGGGCTGTGGATTTCCTTCTACCCGTTCAGCCAGGACGAGTACCTGGCGATTGTCGCGCACTGGCTCGAGGAATTCGGCCTCGATCGCGAGGCGATCGCGAATGCGCGCCAGGAAGCCTTGCAGTGGGCGTTGCTGCGCGGCTCGCGTTCGGGCCGCGTCGCCTGGCAGTTCGCCCGCGACCATGCCGGGCGCTTCGAATAGCGGAAATCATCGATGAAAAAGCGGGTGGAGGTGGCAGCCGGGGTGATCACGCGGCCTGACGGAAGTTTTCTGCTGGGGCAGCGCGCCCCTGACACGTTCTATCCGGGCTACTGGGAATTTCCGGGAGGGAAAGTTGAAGCCGGCGAGACTGCAGAGCAGGCCCTGGTGCGCGAACTCGACGAGGAACTCGGGATCCGCGTGACGTGTATCCGGCCGTGGATCACGCGCGAGCATCGGTACGAGCACGCGCACGTGCGCCTGCATTTCTTCGAGGTGACGGCCTGGGAGGGCGAGATCAACGACCACGTGCACAGTGCATTGTCGTGGGAGCATGCCGAGCGGCCGGTCGTCGGCCCGATGCTGCCGGCGAACGGTCCGATCCTGAAGGCGCTGCGCTTGCCGCGCTGGATGGGGATCACGCAGGCTGGTGATATCGGCACCGAGGTGCAGCTTGCCCGTCTCGATGGTGCGCTCGAGCGCGGTCTGCGGCTGGTCCAGGTTCGCGAGCCCGCCATGCCGCGCGCCGAACTGGCGTCGTTCGCCGGTGCAGTGGTCCGTCGCGCGCGGGAATACGGCGCGCTCGTGGTCATCAACCAAGACGCCGGACTCGCGCATGACATCGGTGCCGACGGCGTGCATCTTCCGTCGCATGAACTTGGACGGACGACGGCGCGACCCGCTTTCGAGTGGGTCGGGGCATCGTGTCATTGCCGTGCCGAACTCGAACGCGCTGCGGAGCTGGGATTAGACTACGCGCTGCTCGGCGCGGTGCGGCCGACGCTCACGCACCCGGAGCGCGAGACGCTGGGGTGGGACGCTTTTGCCGAGCTGGTCCGCGACCTGCCGATTCCGGTGCTCGCCCTTGGCGGGCTCGTGGAAGCTGACATGGAGGCTGCCCGCGGCGCTGGGGCGCACGGAATCGCAGCGATTCGGGGCACCTGGCTTCAGTCCTGACGGGACTGGTCCGACGGATCCTCGTTATCGGGTCGCGTCGACACCGGCACGCGGTAGCTCTCCGACGCCCAGGCGCCGAGATCGATCTGCTTGCAACGCTCGGAGCAGAACGGACGAAAAGGATTGTCGGTCGACCACTTTGTCTTCGCGCCGCATTGCGGGCAGCTGACGATTCGCACCTTGGTCATTTTTCGCGGGGCAGTCAGAGACTGCAGAAGGTGATTTCGAACGGGATGTCGCGTTCGGCGCGCCGCGGGCGGACCACCGTCTCGGACAGCATGAAGCGGACATTGAGGGCATATTTGTTGGCACTGATCTCGGGCACCACCGCTTCCACGGGCGCGAGGCGCAACTGCAGCATCTGCGCGCCGCGCCCTCCCATCGTCAGCTGGTACGTGCCGCCGCGCGCAAGCTGCCTTTCAGGCTGGGCGCTCGCCCGCAGCAGACGAAGCACGATCGTGAGGCCTTCGCGAATCGGGATCATCGGGCGTAGCCAGCCTTCCAGATCGCCGCGGCGTTGCTCGGGGTCGCGGTTGAGCCAGTAGTGATACGACGGGAGGTCGAACTGGCACACGCCGCCAGGGATCGACGCGCGGCTGCGGATCGCCATCAACCACTCGTTTTCCCGCAGGTACTGCCCGATTTTTCCGGCCATGGCGAGCAGCGACGACGACGCCTGCTCGATTTCGTACAGCGCCCCCGACAGCGCCTGTTCCGAGATCTCCGGATTGTGGCGAAACGAGATCAGGATCTGCCGCTGGCGCTCCAGTTCCTGCACCAGGTCCACCTTCAGGTCGGCACGCCCGGCGACCTCGAGCACCTCGAACAGCGTCAGCAGGGCGACGTGGTGGTCCTGGGGTGCATCGCCGCCGAGGAAGTGGGCGATCTTGGCGTACAAGTCCTCGAGGCGCAGTAGCGTCCGGATACGCTCGTTCAGAGGATATTCGTAGCTGATCACCGGCTGTGCCCGCAAAGCCAGGGCGTCCTGGCTGGAGCGCCGGATGATAGCACAGCCCCCGAACCCCGGCCGTCCGGCTGGATTCTTTAGCGTCGGGCGCAAGATGCAGCGGTCCGGAGCTCAGCCTGTCGCGCGCGCGGCGGCGAGATACCGGGCGTGCAGGCGGTCGACCTGCTCATAAAGCGACGCGCGGTCGCCGCTGTTGTCGATGACGTCGTCCGCGGCAGCGAGCTTTTCTTCACGGCTCGACTGGACGGCGATGATCGCGCGAACCTGGTCTTCGGGCAAATGGCTGCGGGTCATGACGCGGGCGATCTGCACCTCGACCGGGCAATCCACGACGCAGATGCGGTCGTATCGTTCGCGGTACGAGTTAGATTCGATCAGCAGCGGCACGACGAGGACGGCGTACGGGCCGCGCGCCTCGCGAATCTGGCGATCGCTTTCGGCCCGGATCGCCGGATGGATGATCGCTTCGAGTTGTCGGCGCGCCTGCGGCTCGCTGAACGCGAGATCGCGCATCGCCTTGCGGTCGAGCGCGCCATCGGCGGTGATGACGACGTCGCCGAATGCCGCGCGGATCGGTTCGATCGCTGCGCCGCCGGGTGCCGTGAGCGCGTGGGCGATCAGGTCGGTGTCGATCACTGCAGCGCCGAGTTCGGCGAGATGATCCGCGGCTGCGCTCTTGCCGCTGCCGATGCCCCCGGTCAGGCCGACCAGGAAGTGATGGGAATTCATGGATTGCATCCGGTCTTGGCGGCTCCACTTTGAGTGGCGCCGCGGGATTTGTCGAAAGTTGCGAGTGCGGCCGAGGGGCCGCGTATCTCGATGCGATACACGGCCGCGTGACGGGGAGTCACGCCCGCGCCCCGCACCCGTTTGGTGCGAAGAAAGGCGAGATGCTGCTGCGCTTTGGCTTCGCTCTTGAAGATGCCGAGCGAAACCGCGAACTGGTTCGGGCCTGCCTCGTGGACGATGAAGTAATCGCGTATGCCGAGCGCCCGCAACTCGGCCACCTTGCGTTCGGCGCCGTCACGGCCGCCTTCGGGCGGGACGCGCACCCACCATGCGCTCGGAGCATTGGTCGTGGCGCGATCGATTTGCAGCCCGGCAACCGCTTGGGCCTCCGTGGTGAGCGCATCGGCCTGGCTTGCCGCGAGACCGCGGTAGGCGACGCACGCCAGCGGTTCGACGGGCGTTTCCACCGCTATCGACGCAACATCGGGTTGCGCGGCCTGGTCGGGGGTGAGCGGGAGTTCGGCAGCCGGCGCGGGCGGCGGAATGGCTGGCGCCGGGACCGCCGGCTCGGCTGCGGCCGCAACCGCCTGTTCGTGATCGCTCGCCGGCTGCCGCGGGTGCAGGATGATGCGGCCGGGGTTGAGCTGGTTGCTGAGCCGCTCGGGTTCGCCGTCGGGTACGGCGGCGCCGAGCCAGCCTCGCGTCGATGCGAAGGCGAGCAGGTTCAACAGGATCAGGACGACGAAAATCAGGCGCATTGCGGGCATGGCTGCAAGCTTACCGGAGTGCCCGCGAAGTCATCGCTCGCCGCGCCTGTTCAGCCGAATTTCGGCAGGTGCGCGAGCGACGCTGCGACTGCTTCGGCCGGGTAGTCGTAGTTTTCGAGCTGGCCGGAGAAATAGCGGTCGTAGGAACTCATGTCGAAGTGGCCGTGGCCGGTCAGGTTGAACAGGATCGTCTTCGGTTCGCCGGTTTCCTTGCATTTGATCGCTTCATCGATCGCGGCGCGAATCGCGTGGCATGACTCCGGCGCGGGAATGATGCCTTCGGTGCGCGCGAACAACACGCCGGCTTCGAAGGTCGCGAGCTGGGGCACGGCGACGGCTTCGAGCAGCCCTTCGTGGTAGAGCTGCGAGACCAGCGGCGAATCGCCGTGGTAGCGCAAGCCTCCGGCGTGAATGCCCGGGGGCATGAAATCGTGGCCCAGCGTGTACATCTTCATCATCGGCGTGAAGCCGGATGCGTCGCCGAAGTCATACGCATACTCGCCTTTCGTCAACGTCGGGCAGGAATTCGGCTCGACCGCGACGCAGCGCAGATTCTGCGCGCGCTTGTCGCCGGCCGCCTTGTCGGCGAGGAACGGGAACGCGATGCCGCCGAAGCTCGAACCGCCGCCGCACGGGCCGAGGACGACGTCGGGATAGAGGCCGATCTTGTCGAACTGCTTTTTCGCTTCGAGGCCGATGATGCTCTGGTGCAGCAGCACGTGGTTGAGCACCGAGCCGAGCGTGTAGTTCGTGTCGCTGCGGCCGGCGGCTTCCTCGACCGCTTCCGATATTGCGAGGCCGAGCGAGCCCTGGTTGTCCGGATCCGCCGCAAGCGCATTGCGCCCGGTCTGCGTCAGTTCGGACGGGCTGGCGAACACTTCGGCGCCCCACGTCTGCATCATCAGCCGGCGGTACGGTTTCTGGTGGTAGCTGACCTTCACCATGTAGACACGCACTTCGAGGCCGAACATCTGCCCGGCAAAGGCGATCGACGAACCCCACTGGCCCGCGCCGGTTTCGGTCGTCAGGCGCTTGATCCCGGCCTGCCTGTTGTAAAAAGCCTGCGGCACGGCCGAGTTCGGCTTGTGCGAACCGGCTGGCGAGACGCCTTCGTTCTTGAAGAAGATCTTCGCCGGAGTGCCGAGTGCCCGTTCGAGCCGAACCGCCCGCAGCAGCGGGCTGGGGCGCCAGATCTTGTAGGTCTCGCGCACTTCGTCGGGGATCGGAATCCAGCGCTCGGCGCTCATCTCCTGCTCGAGGATTTGCGTCGGGAAGATCGCCATCATCTGCTCCGGGCTGACCGGCTTGCCGTCCGCGCCGAGCGATGGCGCCGGCGCGTGCGGCATGTCCGCGACGACGTTGTACCAGTGCGTCGGGATCTCGTTTTCTTCCAGCAGGATGCGGGTCGGTTCGGTCACGTTGTCTGCTCCGTTGAATGCACAGAAGGGAATATCGGATTGTTGCGAAGGACGTTCACGCGGCTACGTCCTCGCGCGCGATGACTGCGAGCCCTTTCAGGACGAGATTGTCGACGCGCGAAAAAGGGATGCCAAGCAGTTCTTCGAGCCGCGGCGCGGCGCCTCCGCTGAGCAGGCAGCGGGCGCCGGGCAGGTGCGCGAGGTGGCGGAACATGCGTTCGATTGCTCCGGCCTGCGCATTGCGGCAGCCGGAAACGATCGCATCGGCGGTATTGCGCGGGGCTTCGACGTAGCGCCCTTCGGCAAACGGCAGCTGGGCAGTGTTGCCGGCGAGCGCGCGGCGCATCAGGTCTTCGCCCGGCAGGATGATTCCGCCGTCGAAATCCCCTGACGCGGCGAGGATGTCGACGGTCGTCGCCGTGCCGGCGTTGACGACGAGGCAAGCCGCGCCGTGCAGCGCGCGGGCGCCGATCAGCGCGACCCACCGGTCGGCGCCGAGCCGCGCGGGATCGTCGTAACGGTTGCGCACGCCGCAGCGTTCCGCCGACGCGTGGATCCACTGCGGCGCGCTGCCGACACCGCACAATGCGGCAGTGATTGCGGCAGCCATATCGTGGCCGGCGACGTTCGTGCCGACGATGCGGCGCAGACCTGGGTGGGCCGCCGCGATGTCGCCGAGCGCGGCGACTTCGGCGTGGGCGAGGGCGCCTTCGCCGATCCAGGCCTCTCCGCGGATCACGCCCCACTTGATGCGGGTGTTGCCCGCGTCGATCAGCAGGATCACTGCCGGACTCTCAGCGACACCTCGCCGGAGAGGATGCGCACCAGCCCGTCGTCGCTGCGGATCAGCAGCGCGCCGTCCTCGTCGACGCCTGCACAGATGCCGTCAAGTTCGCGGCCCTCGCCACTGACGCGCACGGGCAGGTCGGCAAACGCGTTGCGTTGCTGCCAGGCGCCGCGCAGCGCCGGAAAGCCGGCTGCGGCGTAGGTCTCGAACAGCGCGTGCAATTCGGCGAGCAGCGAAGCGAGCAGCGCGCTGCGATCCGGCAGCTCGGCGAGGTGCGCGGCAAGATCGGTGACGCCTGGCTGGTCGGGGATCGAAGTGCCGGCGGGCAGCCGCAGGTTCAGGCCGATTCCGACTACCGCTGCCGGGGTGCGGGCGCGGCCGGGCAGCAGTTCGACGAGAATGCCGGCCAGTTTGTCGCCATGCACCAGCACGTCGTTCGGCCACTTCAGCTGCAGTCCCTCGACGCCGAGCTTCTCTAGCGCCCGGACGACGGCAAGACCGGCCACCAGCGAAAGTCCGGCGGGTACCGGTGCACCCGGCTGAAAGCGCCACAACGCCGAGAAGGTCAGGCTGCCGCCGGGCCAGGATTGCCACTGCCGCCCGCGCCGACCGCGACCGGCCGTCTGGCGATCCGCGACGACGACGGCGATCCGGCCGTCGTCGGCGGGCGGCGCATCGATGAGTTCGCTGTTCGTCGAGGCGCATTCGGACAGCAGCCGCACGTCGAACGCGCTCGCGAGCGTTCCGAGCGGCGCGGCGATCGCTGCGGCCGTGAAAGGCTGTTCGGTGGTCGGGGCAGTCAAGCCGGTTTTCCGTATCGTGTGGGTGAAAGCCGGCATTATCCGATATTGGGCGGTCGCGCACGAGCGCGGTGCGCAGTCGCGCGGGAGCTCTTCGTCGACTCTGCGTTAGCCGGACGCGTCTTCGCTCGCCGGCGGATGTCGGTGGTCCTCCATGCCGAGCTCCTGGATCTTGCGCGTGATCGTGTTCCGGCCAATGCCGAGCAGCAGCGCCGCATCGATGCGCCGCCCGCCGGTTGCCGTCAGCGCACGGCGGATCAGCGTGCGTTCGAATTCGCGTGTCAGCCGGTCGAACACCTCGCCGGGCGCGGTCGCGATCATGCGGTCCGCCTCGACGGCGAGTCCGTCGACCCACGCGACCGGCATCTCGCGATCGGGGCGGTCGCGCATTTCGGGCGGCAGGTCGGCGACTTCGATCGTCTGTCCCGGCGCCATCACCGTCAGCCAGTGGCACAGGTTCTCGAGCTGCCGGACGTTGCCCGGGAAAGGCAGGGCCTGCAGGTACTTCAGCGCCGGTTCGGAAATGCGCTTGGCCTCGACGCCGAGATCCTGCGCGCTCTTCTGCAGGAAATGACGCACCAGAATGGGGATGTCTTCGCGGCGCTCGCGCATCGGCGGCAGGCGCAGGCGGATCACATTGAGGCGGTGGAACAGGTCCTCGCGGAACAGCCCCTGCCGCACCCGGTCTTCGAGGTGCTGGTGGGTCGCGGCAATGACGCGCACGTTCGCGCGGACCGGCTGATGGCCGCCGACGCGGTAGAAATGGTTGTCCGACAGCACGCGCAGCAGGCGGGTCTGCAGTTCGGCGGGCATGTCGCCGATCTCGTCGAGGAACAGCGTGCCGCCGTCGGCCTGTTCGAACCGCCCGCGGCGTTGTGCGGCCGCGCCGGTGAAGGCGCCGCGTTCATGGCCGAACAGTTCCGATTCGAGCAGATCGCGCGGGATCGCCGCAGTGTTGATCGCGATGAACGGGGCGTCGCGGCGGGGGCTGTGGCGGTGCAGCGCACGGGCGACCAGTTCCTTGCCGGTGCCCGATTCGCCATTGATCAGCACTGTCGCGTGCGACTGCGCGAGGCGGCCGATCGCGCGAAACACTTCCTGCATCGAAGGGGCCTGGCCGAGAATCTCGGGCGCGACGGTCGCCTCCTCCTGGGCGCCCTGCTGGTGCGAGTTCTGCGCGATCGCACGCTGCACGAGAGCGACCGCCTGGTCGACGTCGAACGGCTTGGGCAGATATTCGAACGCTCCGCCCTGGAACGCCGAGACCGCGCTTTCGAGGTCGGAATAAGCGGTCATGATGATGACCGGCAGGTGCGGGTGCAGGGTTTTCACGCGCTGCAGCAGGCCGAGGCCCGATTCGCCGGGCATGCGGATATCCGAAACCAGCACTTTCGGCGGCTGTGGGGCGGTTTCCAGCGCCGTGAGCGCTTCGCTCGCCGACGCAAAGCTGCGGTGCGAAATGTTTTCCCGGCTGAGGGCTTTTTCGATCACCCAGCGGATGGAGCGGTCATCATCGACGATCCAGACGGTGTTCATCAGTTATGCACTTTTTTGGTGCGACCGTGCCTGATCGTAATCCTCACGCACGGTCGGTAATCGGCAGCAGGATGGTGAAGCAGGTGCGCCCGCGACGGCTGTCGACCTCGATCATCCCCTGGTGCTGCTCAATGAAGCTCTGGGCCAGCGACAGGCCCAGTCCGCTCCCGCCTTCCCGCCCCGAAACCAGCGGATAGAAGATCTTGTCGCGGATCTCCTCCGGAATGCCGGGGCCGTTGTCGATCACTTGCAATTCCAGTGCCAGTTTGAAACGCCGCTTCGCGAGCGTGACCTGCCGCGCGACCCGCGTGCGCAAGCGGATTTCCCCGTGGCCTTCCATCGCCTGGGCGGCGTTCCGAACGATGTTGAGAATCGCCTGGATAAGCTGTTCGCGGTCGGCGGTGAGCTCCGGCAGGCTGGTGTCGTAGTCGCGCCGCACCGCGAGCTCGGGAAACTCGGCGAGAATCAGGCGCCGCACGCGTTCGAGCACGTCGTGAATGTTGAGCTGCCCCGGGCGCATCATGCAGTGCGAAGTCAGCAGCCGGCTCATCAGATCCTGCAGCCGGTCGGCCTCGGCGATGATGACTTCGGTGTATTCGCGCAGCTGCGGGTCGGCCAGCTCGCGCTCGAGCAGCTGCGCCGAGCCGCGTATGCCGCCGAGCGGGTTCTTGATCTCGTGCGCGAGGTTGCGGATCAGCTCGCGGCTCGCCTGTTGCTGCTGCAGGAGCTGCTCTTCGCGTGCGACACGCAGCTGCGCGTCGATCGGGCGGAACTCGAGCAGCAGGCGAATGCCGACGGCTTCGGCCGGACTGACGGTGCAATCGAGGTGGAGCGGCTCGGCGTCGGAACGTGCGATCTTCAGGTTCTGGCCGGTGTAGCTCCAGTTCTTGTGCAGCGCATTGTGCAGCGCCGCGGTCAGCCCGGACGGTTCGCCGAGCAGCACCGATAACGGCTGTCCGAGCAGACGGCGCTGGCTGACCTCGAAAAGGTTCTCGGCACCCGCGTTGAGGTAGCGGATGACAAGATCGGCGTCGACGAGGACGATCGCCGAAGAGAGCAGATCCAGGCCGGCGAACGGGCCGGGGGTCGAAGGGCGATGGAGGTCGGGCATAAGCGTCCTGGGGAGTCCGAAGAGGTCTCGCAAAAAACGCGCCAGGCCCTTCGCTATTTGAGGCTGCCGATTTCCTTTTTCAGTGCATCGACGTTGCGCTGGTGGACTTCGACCTTGTCCTTGTAAGGCTGCAGCCGGTCGAGCACTTTCTGGTAGTTGCGCTCGTTCCCGAGCCGGATCGCCTCCTGCTCGGCGAGCGCTTTTTTGGCTTCGGCGAGCGCCGTTTCCTCGGCGAGGAGTTCCTTCTCCAGCACCTGCCGGCGGGTGTCGTCGCGCGCGCGCTGGGCTTCGGGAGCGACGCGCGGGAAATCGTTCGGCGTCGCACGCGGCGGCGAAGCGGGGGCGCGAGGCGGCGCAGGGATCGACGACACGGGCTGGTCTTCGCTCAGTTCCTTGCAGCCGTGGGCGAAAGTGCTGTCATTGGTGTAGGTGACGCTGCCGCTGCTGTCGACGCATTTATAGACGCTCGCGTGCGCGGGCGCGATGGCGACCAAGGCCAGGACGGCGGGGAAAAGGCGGATGTCGAGCATGAGGGCTGGCAGGAAATCCCTTGGGGGAAGCATGGGCCGGGCGGAAAGATCGCCGGCGGGTGGCGGCGATTAGACCCCATAAAAAAGGGACGGGCAATGCCCGTCCCTCCCGTGACCCCGGTAGTGCGCAGATCAGAGGCTGTAGTACATGTCGAACTCGACCGGGTGGGTCGTGATCCGCATGCGATCGACTTCCTCGCCTTTGAGGGCGATGTACGCGTCGAGGAAGTCGTTCGAGAACACGCCGCCGCGCGTCAGGAACTCGCGGTCGTTGTCGAGGTACTCGAGCGCCTGGTCGAGGCTCGTGCAGACGGTCGGGATCTTCGCGTCCTCTTCCGGCGGCAGGTCGTACAGGTTCTTGTCCGCCGGATCGCCCGGGTGGATCTTGTTCTGGATGCCGTCGAGGCCGGCCATCATCAGCGCCGAGAAGCACAGGTACGGGTTCGCCAGCGGATCCGGGAAGCGCGCCTCGATGCGGCGGCCCTTCGGGTTCGCGACGTACGGGATGCGGATCGACGCGGAGCGGTTGCGCGCCGAGTATGCGAGCTTCGTCGGCGCTTCGTAGTGCGGCACGAGGCGCTTGTACGAGTTCGTGCCCGGGTTCGTGATCGCGTTCAGCGCGCGGGCGTGCTTGATGATGCCGCCGATGTAGTACAGCGCCATTTCCGACAGGCCGGCGTAGCCGTTGCCGGCGAAGAGGTTCTGGCCGTCCTTCCAGATCGACTGGTGCACGTGCATGCCCGAGCCGTTGTCGCCGACGATCGGCTTCGGCATGAAAGTCGCGGTCTTGCCGTACTGGTGCGCGACGTTATGCACGATGTACTTCAGCACCTGCGTCCAGTCGGCGCGCTTGGTCAGCGTGCTGAACTTGGTGCCGATCTCGCACTGGCCGGCGTTCGCGACTTCGTGGTGGTGCACTTCGACCGGCACGCCGCACGCTTCGAGTGCGAGCACCATCGCGGCGCGGATGTCGTTGAGGCTGTCGACCGGCGGGACCGGGAAATAGCCGCCCTTGATGCGCGGACGGTGGCCGGTGTTGCCGCCTTCGAACTTGTCCGCCGTCGACCACGCAGCTTCTTCGGAGATGATCTTGCTGTAGACGCCCGACATGTCCACCGACCATTCGACCGAATCGAAGATGAAGAACTCGGGTTCGGGGCCGAAGAACGCGGTGTCGCCGATGCCGGTGCTCTTCAGGTAGGCTTCGGCGCGCTTCGCGATCGAGCGCGGGTCGCGGTCGTAGCCCTTGCCATCGGACGGCTCGATGACGTCGCAAGTCAGCACGACGGTGGTTTCGTCGAAGAACGGGTCGATGTACGCGGAGCCTGCTTCCGGCAGCAGGATCATGTCGGAAGCCTGGATGCCTTTCCAGCCGGCGAGCGACGAGCCGTCGAACGGGTGGCCGTGCTCGAAATGGTCTTCCTCGAACGCCGAAACAGGCAGGCCGACGTGGTGCTCCTTGCCGCGGGTATCGGTAAAGCGCAGGTCGACGAAGCGAACTTCGTTCTCCTGGATCATCTTCATGACTTCTTGGGCGTTCATATTCACTCCTGGTCTGATCGGGCGATAGCGATTAACGATGAAACTTCCGTTGCGCGGCAATAAGCAGCATCCGTGCCATGCTGTTTTGGCGTGTCCGGCATTGTGCCACAAGGCAGGAGAGCGGCGCGGGAGCGTTACCCCGATTACCGTACCCTTCGGAATGCGGCAGATGCCCTCGCAGCGACGGAGGAAATTTGCCCGAGGAATGCACCATTTCGGGGTGCTGGATGAAGCGTGCGCACCGACATGGTGCAGTGCGGGCAAAATCGCCGGTGCTGCGCAACGACCGTTCCGCCCGCGGGAATGGGGGAGCAGGAACGCGCGTGCTGTTGGGTCGTCCGCGAGCGGAGCGATATACTTCTCCGACTTATCTATCCGGATGACGGCAATGGGGAAATTGACTGATCTGCTCGGGCTTGCGCAGCGCCGCGCGCAGGAGCTGAATTTGCCGTACGCGGGCGCGCTGACGCCGGCCGAAGCTTACGAAGTCTGGCAACTCGCGCCGGGAGCGCGGCTCGTCGATGTCCGTACGCGTGCCGAGTGGGACTGGGTCGGCCGCGTGCCCGAGGCGGTGGAAATCGAGTGGTTGAGCTATCCGGGAAACCAGGCGAATCCGCACTTCCTCGCGCAGCTGAAACGTGAAGTCGACCCCGAGGCGCTGGTGATGTTCATGTGCCGCTCCGGCGCCCGCTCCGACAAGGCCGCACGCGCTGCGAGCGAAGCGGGGTATCCGGAGTGCTACAACGTCCTCGAAGGTTTCGAGGGGGACCTCGACGCGAACGGCCGGCGCAACCGCATCGGCGGCTGGCGCCATGCCGGCCTGCCGTGGCGGCAGAGCTGATCCGGTCCGCAGCCCGACGATGTCCGTGGCAACCCCTGTCGGTTGCCGTGGTCTGAATTACATTGCTACCGATTGAGATACGAAAGAGATACCGAATGATGCAAGTTGCCCCCATCAGTTTCGATCGTTTCAACACGCTCCGGGACGACGAGGCGCAGGCCCGCATTCGGGCCGCGCGCGCTCGGCTCGGCGACCGGGCGGTGTTGTTGTGCCATCACTACCAGCGCGCAGACGTCTACCGGCATGCGGACCTGACCGGCGACTCGCTGAAGCTGTCGCGTCTCGCGTCGCAGACCGATGCCGAATTCATCGTGTTCTGCGGCGTGCATTTCATGGCCGAAGTGGCCGATATCATGTCGCAGCCCCACCAGAAGGCGATCCTGCCCGACCTGGCTGCGGGCTGCTCGATGGCCGACATGGCGAGCCTGGCGAAAGTCACGCGCTGCTGGCGCGAACTCGCGGAAGTGCTCGGGACGACGCCTGACGACCTCATCACGCCGGTCACCTACATCAATTCGGCGGCCGACCTGAAGGCCTTCTGCGGCGAGCACGGCGGCATCGTGTGCACGTCGACGAACGCGCCGACGATCCTCGACTGGGCGTTCGCGCAGCGGCCGAAAGTGCTGTTCTTCCCCGACCAGCACCTGGGGCGGTGGACCGGCTACAAGAAAGGCATTCCGCTCGACGAGATGGTGGTCTGGGATCCGGACCTCGAATACGGCGGGCTCACGCCGGAGCAGATCCGCAACGCGAAGATCCTGCTGTGGAAAGGGCACTGCTCGGTGCACCAGATGTTCCAGGAAAGCCATATCCGGCGCTGGCGCATGCAGCATCCGGACGGCCTCGTGATCTCGCATCCCGAGAGCAGCCTCGAAGTGTGCATCAACTCGGACTACGTCGGCTCGACCGAATACATCATCAACACGATCAAGGCCGGCGCGCCGAACACGCACTGGCTCGTCGGCACCGAGCTGAACCTGGTCGACCGCCTGGCCGGGGAAGTCAAATCCGAAGGCAAGATCGTCCAGTTCATGGCGCCCACGGTGTGCATGTGCTCGACGATGCAGCGCATCGACCCGCAGCATCTCGCCTGGACGCTCGAAAACCTCGCCGACGGCAACGTCGTCAACCACATCCAGGTGCCGGCGCACGAAGCGCAGCTCGCGAAGGTCGCGCTGGATCGGATGCTGTCGGTGTCGTGATGGACACGGTGCCGGCCCTGCGCGTCTGCACCTACAACATCCACAAGGGGTTCTCGCAGTTCAATCGCCGCATGGTCGTGCATGAACTGCGCGAACGCCTGCGCAGCCTCGACGTGGATGTGGTGTTCCTGCAGGAAGTGCAGGGCCTGCACCTGGGGCACGCGAACCTCCATCCGAACTGGCCGGGCTCGCCGCAGCACGAATTCCTGGCCGAGGACGTGTGGAGCCAGTTCGCCTACGGCGGCAATGCCGTCTATGACCACGGGCATCACGGAAACGCGGTCCTGAGCCGCTACCCGATCGTCTCCTCGACGAACCAGGACGTGTCCGATCATCGCTTCGAGCGGCGCGGGATACTCCATTGCGAAATCCAGGTGCCCGGCATCGGCGAACCGGTGCATTGCGTGTGCGCGCATCTGGGCCTGATGGCCGGCAGCCGGCGCCGTCAGATGGGGGCGCTCGCCGAGCGCATGGAACAGGTCGCGCCCGCCGGTGCGCCGCTGATCATCGCCGGCGATTTCAATGACTGGCGCAACCGCGCCGCCCGCCTGCTCGGCCCCAGGCTGGGCGTGCGCGAAGCGTTCGACCGCGGCCGCGGCGAAGCGGCGCGCAGTTTCCCGAGCACCGTCCCGGTGCTGTGCCTCGACCGGATCTACGTGCGCGGTTTCCGGGTTCGCCAGGCGCAGGTCCATTGCGGGCCGCCGTGGTCGCGAATTTCGGATCATGCCGCGCTCACTGCGGACCTGGAGTTCGGCGGGTGACGGAGTTTCTCCCCGCCAACGCGATCAAGCTGCTGGAGAATGGCGGAGACTTCTTCCCCGCACTGCAAGAGGCGATCAACGGCGCGCAGAAGGAAATCTTCCTCGAAACCTACATCTTCGAAAATGACGCGACCGGCAGCCTGATCGCCGCCGCGCTTCGACGCGCCGCGGTGCGCGGCGTCGCGGTACGCCTGCTGGTCGACGGGTTCGGCGGGCGCGAATTCGTCCGGACCCTGATGTCTGAACTGATCCCGGATGGCGTCGGGGTGATGATCTACCGCCGCGAGCTGCGCATGCTGGCGTTGCGCCGGCACCGGCTGCGCCGCATGCATCGCAAGCTGGCCGTCATCGACGGGGCGGTCGCGTTCGTCGGCGGCATAAACATCGTCGACGACCTGCAGGGCGGCCTGCTCGAACGCCCGCGCTTCGACTATGCGGTGCGTGTCGAAGGGCCGCTGCTCGGGCCGATACTCGAGTCGATGCACCGCCTGTGGCGGCTCGTGTCGTGGGCGAGGCTCGGTCGCCGGCTGCGCGACCCGCTGCTCGTCCCGGCGAAGACCGGCCCTGCCGGAACGGTGCGCGCCGCGTTCGTCACGCGCGACAACCTGCGGCGCCGCCGCGATATCGAAGACGCCTATCTCGAGGCGATCGGCAGCGCCCGCACCGAAGTGCTGATCGCCTGCGCGTATTTTTTTCCCGGCCGGCGTTTCCGCCAGGCGCTGGTCGATGCCGCCGAGCGCGGGGTACGCGTGTCGCTGCTGCTGCAGGGCGTGTCCGACCACCCGATGCTGTGCCATGCGACGCGCGCGCTGTACCCGTTCTTTCTCGGGCGCGGCATCCGCCTGTTCGAATATCACGACAGTCAGCTCCACGCGAAAGTCGCGGTCATCGATCGGCGCTGGGCGACGGTCGGTTCGAGCAACATCGACCCGTTCAGCCTGTTGCTCGCGCGCGAAGCCAACGTCGTCATCGACGACGTCCTTTTCGCGACCGAGCTCGATGCGAGCCTCCAGCGTGCGATTGCCAGCGGGGGGCGGGAACTGCGCCGCGAGGATTGGCATCGGCTGCCGACGCTGCGCCGCGTGACCAGCTGGATTTCGTACCAGCTGGTGCGCCTGGCGATCGGGGTGGCCGGCTACGGCGGCAAGCATTGAGATCCGGCCCTCGCCCGGCATGAACTCGTGCGCAAGCGGGCACTCTATAAAACGCCGGGAAGCGCATTCGGCGCGATCGCGGCGCGAAGTCATTTCTCCGACGACAAGGAGGTTTGCGATGGAACTCCCGACCCACTCGCTGAGCAACCTGTTCGCCCAACTCGGCTTGCCCTCCGACGAGGCGTCGATCGAACGATTCATCGCCAGCCATTCACCGCTCCCCGAAAACATCGCGCTTGCGGATGCGTCGTTCTGGACGCCTGCCCAAGCCGCTTTCCTGCGCGAGGAGATCAATGACGACGCGGACTGGGCCGAGGTCGTCGATCAGCTCAACCTGAGCCTGCGATCCTGAGCGATGGCCTCGCGCAAGCTTGCGCGCGCGCTCCGTGCCGCAGTTGCGGCCGGGAGCGAATGACGATAGACGTCGCCAAGCAGGAGCCGGATCATGGAAAGCCGCACCATCTCGGTCATCAGCGGCGCGAGCCGCGGGCTCGGCCGTGCTGCCGCATACCGCCTGGCGATGATGCCGGACCATCTGGTGATTGCGACGGCACGCAATCCGGCCGATCTTGCGCCGTTGTGCGCGAAGCTCGAGCTGAGCGGTCATTCGCTCGAAACCTGCCGCCTCGACGTGACCGACGATGCGTCCGTCGGCGGGCTGCGTGACTGGATCGCGGAGCGCTTCGGCCGCGTCGATGTGCTGATCAACAACGCCGGCGTGCTCCTCGACCGTTATTCGACGAGCATCCTCGAGCTGCCGGTCGAAACGCTTCGCGCGACCCTCGAAACCAACCTGTTCGGCGCGTTGCGCGTCTCCCAGGCGCTGCTGCCGCTGATGCGCGCGAGTCGTGCGGGGCGAGTCGTCAATCTTGCGTCAGGGATGGGGCAGCTCGCTGAAATGGAGGCGGGAGCGCCCGCGTACCGCATCTCGAAAACCGCCCTGAATGCTTTGACGCGCATCCTCGCGACGGAAATGGCCGAGTACCGCATCAAGGTGAATTCGGTCTGCCCGGGCTGGTGCCGCACGGATCTTGGTGGACCCGAAGCGCCGCGCTCGCCGGAAGAGGGCATCGACAGCGTGGTGTGGCTGGCGACGCTGCCCGACGACGGACCTAGCGGCGGATTCTTCCGCGACCGCCAGCCGATCCCGTGGTGAGGCTTCGCGCGGGCGCAAAGGTCCCGGCGATGTCCGTCGTGGTGATTTTCAATTCATTGGAGGCGGGTTCTCGCGTGCCGGGGAGGAAAAGGCGTCGGGCGCTTCGGCCTGCAGCTGCCGCGGCACGTCCGCGAGCGACCAGTGCGTCACGGCCCATTTCCATATCTCGCGCGACGACGCACGGTCGAGCGCGGGGGGCGGATTCTGCCCGAGAAAGGCGAGCGCGGCGAGCAGCGCGCGGGCCGGCGGCAGCGCCGCCACCGGGGCGGCCAAGGTCTGCTTCGACAGCTTTTCGCCTGCCGCGTTGACGACGACCGGCAGATGGGCGTAAGCGGGCGTCGGATAGCCGAGCAGATGCTGCAGATGGATCTGGCGCCCGGTTGAACCGAGGAGGTCGGCGCCGCGCACGATGTCGGTCACGCCTGCCGCCGCATCATCGACCACCACCGCGAGCTGGTACGCGAACTGGCCATCGCCGCGCAGCACCACGTAGTCGCCGACTTCGGTCGCGAGATCCTCCTCCTGCCGTCCCTGGATGCGGTCCGCGAACGCGATCCTTCCGTGCGCCCGCACGCGCCACGCATGGGCGCTGCGCCCGGGCGGCAGGCCGTTGCGGCAGGTGCCCGGGTAGAGCCGCGAGCCGTCGCGCGCGAGCGCGGAATCGGCGATCTCGCGGCGCGTGCAGGCGCACGGGAAGACCTGTCCCGTGGCTTTCAGGCGCTCGAAGGCGTCGCGGTAGGCGTCGAGCCGCGCGCTCTGCCACACTGGTTCGGCGTCCCATTCGAAGTCGAAACGCGCGAGCGTCGCGAGGATTTCCTGTGCGGCGCCGGGCACGGTACGCGGCGTGTCGACGTCCTCGATGCGGAGCAGCCACTGCCCGCGATGCGCGCGGGCGTCGAGAAAACTGCCGACGGCCGCGACCAGCGAGCCGAAATGCAACGGCCCGCTCGGGGACGGTGCGAAGCGGCCGACATACGGGGGCGGGGCGTTGCCGGTCATGTCTCGGCGCAGACGAGGATCGGGCGGGCTTCGGAAAGCGGTGGCATGACGGGACTTTATCGCGGATGGGCGGTCAACGCGTCAAGCGCCGGCAGCGGTTGTTTACTCCCGGTTGTCTCGCGCCCGCAAATTTTTGCGGAAGGGAGCTGCGCGCCGCTCCGATCGGCGCCGTCCGCGTCCCGATTCCTCCGCTGTGGCGCGTTTCTTCACCATTGCAGGTATTGGGCTGCGCTGAGCGCGCTGCTGATGTACGCTTTCACTGATCTCCCCGCGCTGCATTACCTGCTCGCGTTGACCACGACTCCGACAGCTCGCGCAGAATTTCAACACTGATGTTCAACGCTTAAACTCCTGCCCCGTCCGCCTGCCTCTCCGGCGCGCGACATCCTTCAATCCCTTGGCCGCAAACACCATGGACAATATTGTCACCTTTTACAGAAACAGCCCTGAGGCGATCGTCGTCAATGGCGAACGTATCAGCGAAGAGACGATCACCGCGGCCATGGACCAGTTCCCGGACGCCCCGGATCCCCGACAGGCCGCCGCCCGCTCGCTGGTCGTGCGCACGTTGCTGCGCCAGCGCGCCGCGATCGTCGGGATCGAGGCCGACAACGAGGAGGCGGCAGTCGACAAACTGCTGGAACGCGAAGTCAAGCTCGAGCCGGTCGCCGACGAGGAAATCCGTCGCTATTTCGACGCCAACCGGCAAAGATTCCGCAGTGGCGCGCTTTTCGAAGTCCGCCACATCCTTTTCGATACGACACGCGACGGGAGTGACAGGGCAACCGCGCAAAAGGCAGAGCGCGCGCTGTTTCACCTCAGGAACAATCCGGAAGCGTTCGAACAGGTTGCCGCGGAGGAGTCGTGCTGCACGAGCGCCAAGATCGGCGGAGCGCTGGGCCAGATCTCCGAGGGAGCGGTGGTCCCGGAGTTCTGGGTGGCCCTTGTCAATTTCGGCAAGGCGGGGCTATTGCCCCAGCTCGTCGAGACCCGCTTCGGCCACCATATCGTCATGATCGACCATCTCGCGCTTGGCGAGGCGCTGCCGTTCGAAGCGGTGCAGGCCAAGATTCGTGATTACCTGACCGGTCGCCTCGAACAATTGACGTATCAGCAGTACGTCGCGCAGTTGGTGGGCCAAGCCCAGATCGTCGGCATCGATCTTGGCGACCAGGGACCCAAGTCGGCCGGCCCCGGCCTTCCTGTCGAGTGACACGAAGCGGGACGCAAGCTGCGGCAGCGCCGAGGATCGTCGGCCGGACACCGCGGGTTGCCGTACGACAAATCCCGTAACCGTAGCAGCTTGCGGGGTTTGTCGAGCTGCTGCCGGATGTCCTGATCCCGCAATCCCGGCTCAGACGTTGAACAGGAAATTCAGCACGTCGCCGTCCTTGACGACGTAGTCCTTGCCTTCGGCGCGCATCTTGCCGGCTTCCTTCGCGCCCTGTTCGCCCTTGTACGCGATGAAGTCGTCGAACGCGATCGTCTGCGCGCGGATGAAGCCGCGCTCGAAATCGGTGTGGATCACGCCGGCCGCCTGCGGTGCGGTGTCGCCGACGTGGATCGTCCAGGCGCGCACTTCCTTGACGCCGGCGGTGAAGTAGGTCTGCAGGCCGAGGAGCTTGTAGCCGGCACGAATCAGGCGGTTCAGGCCCGGTTCGTCGAGGCCGAGGTCGGCGAGAAATTCCGTCTTGTCGGCGTCGTCGAGTTCGGCGATCTCGGCTTCGATCGCGGCGCAGATCGCGACGACCTCGGCTTTCTCGGCAGCGGCGTGCGCGGCGACGGCGTCCAGGTGCGGGTTGTTCTCGAAGCCGCCTTCCTTGACGTTTGCAACGTACAGCACCGGCTTCGCGGTGATCAGGCAGAACGGCTTGAGGCTCGCCCATTCCTCCTTCGCCAGGTCGAGCGCGCGCACCGGCTTCGCCTGGTCGAGCTGCGCGATGCATTTTTCGAGCACTGCGACGAGGATCTTCGCATCCTTGTCCCCGGCAGCGGCGGGGCGCTTGTAGCGGGCGAGCGCCTTGTCGACAGTCGCCATGTCGGCGAGCGCGAGTTCAGTGTCGATGACCTCGATGTCGCGGATCGGGTCGACGCTGCCGGACACATGCACGACGTTCTCGTCGGCGAAACAGCGCACGACATGCACGATCGCGTCGGTCTCGCGGATGTTCGCGAGGAACTGGTTGCCGAGGCCTTCGCCTTTCGACGCCCCGGCCACGAGTCCCGCGATATCGACGAATTCGACGATCGCCGGCTGCACTTTCTGCGGCTTGACGATCGCGGACAGCGCGTCGAGCCGTGCATCCGGGACTTCGACGATGCCGACGTTCGGCTCGATCGTGCAGAACGGGTAGTTCTCGGCAGCGATGCCGGATTTTGTCAGGGCGTTGAAGAGGGTCGACTTGCCGACGTTCGGCAGGCCGACGATTCCGCATTTGAGGCTCATTTAAAACTCTTTCTGGTCAAGTGGTTACGCTGGTGTCAGTGCGCCATCAACACCGGATCACGAAGACGAGCCAGCGAACGGCGAAGAGAGACCGAGGATGGACGGGTGGATGCCTGAGCTGGTTCTGACGACACAGTTTCGACACGAGGACGAGCATTCTAACATTCAGCGATACGGCGATAGACCGGCGACCGCGCGCTCCCCTACGGTGCGCATCGCTGTCAATCCCGCTTCGCCCCCTCCAGTCCCGAACGGCTGATCGCCAGCGTCGCCGGGTGGGAGATGCGGCGCTCGACCGAGATCGCGTAGTACGCTTCGCTGACCGCAGGTGCTTCGCCGAGGCAGCGCACGCCGTGCTGGCGGCACACCTGTTCGGCGATCAGCGTCGCCGCGGGGAACACGCCAACGCCCGCTTCGCCGAACGCTTTCATCAGCGCGGCATCGTCGAATTCGCCGACGATGTGCGGCGCGATGTGCTGTTCTTCGAACCACTGCATCAACGGCCGGCGCACGGCGGCATCGGCGCCTGGGATCAGCATCGGCTGGCGGGCGAGGTTCGCCGGAAAACTGCCGGTCAGGCTTTCGGCGAGCGAAGGGGCGGCGAAAAAGCTGATCGGCGACTCCCCGAGCTTGTGGTTGTAGCCGCGCACGTCCATGTGGCTCGGCATCGGACTGTCCGCGAGCACGACGTCGAGCTTGTGGATCGCCAGGTCGCCGAGCAGCCGGACCATCTTGTCCTCGCGGCAGACGATGCGTACCGGTTCGGCGAGCTTCATCGACGGCGCGAGCAGCAGCCACGCGATCGCTTTCGGCACGACATCGGCGATTCCGACCCGGAACGGAATCGCGCGCCCGGCGGCACGGTTGTGCAGCGCCTCCTCGAGCTCGCTGCCGACGCGGAAAATCTCCTCGGCGTAATCGAGCACCAGCTGGCCGGTTTCGGTCAGGGCGAGCCCTCTGCCGCGACGGCGGAACAGCGTGACGCCGAGGCTCGCTTCGAGGATCGCGATCTGGCCGCTCAGCGTTTGCGGCGCGAGCCCCGAGCGCTCGCTGGCGCGCACGATGCCCCCGGCGCGCGCGACGTTCCAGAAGTGGTGGAGCTGCTTGAAATTGAGCATCGCGTCCTCTCGACTCTTCGGAAAAACATGCTAAAGATTCCGTTGAACTCGTATTTTACCGAACAGTCTGACGCTTAGTATCAACGAACAGATGCCGGTATGAACCACAAGGGAGAAGAAACATGCGCATCGATCTGCAATGCAGTGGTCTGGAAGCACCGTCGGGTCTGCGGGACTATGTCGCACGGCGAATGCGTTTTGCGATCGGCCGCTTTCGCGACCAGATTCAGTGGGCACGCATCAAGGTCGCGGACGTGAACGGGCCGCGTGGCGGGGCCGACAAACGTTGTGTGGTACAACTGCGGTTGCGCAATTGCCCGGACGTGATTTTTTCGGTGACCGGGCCGGAGGCGCGCCCGGTCGTCGATCTGGCGGCGGAACGGGTTTCCCAGGTGCTGGTGCGGCGTCTCGCGCGCTTGCGGCAGTTCAGCCGGGAGGCAGCCGCCGCCCCGGACGGCGTCATGGCCGGAACCTGATCCGGGCAGCGGGTTCAAAACAACTTCGATTCAAGGAGGTAGACATTCAATGGAAAACCGAATCGGTACGGTGACAAGGTCGGAGGCTTCGGTCCTCTCGACGAACAGGGTCATCCGCAACACTTACATGCTGCTGTCGCTGACGCTGGCCTTCTCGGCGCTCACCGCGGGCGCGTCGCTCGCGCTCGGCCTGCCGCATCCGGGAATCATCATCACGCTGGTGGGGTACTTCGGGCTGCTGTTCCTGACGACGAAGTTCCGCGACAGCGGGCTGGGGATTTTGTTCGTGTTCGCGCTCACCGGCTTCATGGGCTACACGCTCGGCCCGATCCTGTCCCACTATCTCGCGATGCCGAACGGCGGTCAGGTGGTGATGCAGGCGATGGGTGGCACCGCGGCGATCTTCCTCGGCCTGTCCGCGTATGCGCTGACGAGCCGCAAGGACTTCTCGTTCATGGGCGGCTTCCTGGTGGTCGGCATCCTCGTCGCCTTCCTTGCCGGCCTGGGCGCGATCTTCTTCGAGATGCCCGGCCTGTCGCTCGCGGTGTCGGCGATGTTCGTGCTGCTGATGTCCGGTCTCATCCTCTACGAGACCAGCAACATCATCCACGGCGGTGAGACGAACTACGTGATGGCGACGGTGACTTTGTACGTGTCGATCTACAACCTCTTCACGAGCCTGCTGCACATCCTCGGCGTGATGAACAACGACTGAGCGTTGCCGCTGCGGCGGCCAAGCGGGGCGGTTCGCGAAGGCGGGCCGCCCTGTTTTTTTGTGTGACCGCTCCCGGCTGCTACCCGGCGCCGCAATGGTCTATTGTCACTTGCGACGCGCCGGGAACAGCAGCCGCTGCAGCAGCTTGCGTGCTTCGTCGAGCAGCAGGACGCTCGAGGCGACCGCCGCGGAGAGCAGCCAGTCTCCGCCCTCCAGCGCGGTCGTGCCGAAAATGGCCTGGGCCGGGGGCCAGTGGACCACCACTCCTTGCAGCACGAGCACGCCGCCGAGCGCGATCCATAGCCGGAAATTGGTGAGGAACTGCGAGTTGAAGGCGCTGCCGTGCTCGTTGCGGGCGTTGAACACGTTGAAGAACTGGAACAGCACGAAAGTCGTGAAGGCCAGCGTCAGCGCGCGCGCCTCGCCGTGCTCGGCCAGTGCGGACTGGAACAGCCACAGCGTGCCCACCATCATCGTCGCGCCGTATAGCGACAGCCGCACGAGGCGGCGCAGCGTCAGGATTTGCGCGTCCTGCGCGCGCGGCGCGGCGCGCATGATGCCCGGGCGGGCGGGCTCGATACCGAGCGTCATCGCCGGCGGGCCGTCCATGATGATGTTGATCCACAGCAGCTGGATCGCGGTGAACGGCGCCGGCATCCCGAGCAGCGTCGCCGCCAGCACGGTCAGGATCGCGCCGATGTTCGTCGACAGCTGGAAACGCACGAACTTGACGATGTTGTCGAAGATCACCCGCCCTTCCTCGACTGCGCGCACGATCGTCGCGAAGTTGTCGTCGGTCAGCACCATCGTCGCCGCTTCGCGCGTCACCGCGGTCCCGGTGATGCCCATTGCAATGCCGATGTCGGCCGCTTTGAGCGCCGGCGCGTCGTTGACGCCGTCGCCGGTCATCGCGACGACGTGGCCGGCCGCTTTCAGCGCCTTGACGATCCTGACCTTGTGCGTTGGCGACACGCGCGCGAAGACGGTGATGCCGTTGACGCGCGCGGCCAGCTCGGCGTCCGTCATCGCGTCGAGCTCGGCGCCGCTGACCGCGTCGCCGCGCAGTCCGAGCTCGTCGGCGATCGCCGCCGCCGTGACCTTGTGGTCGCCGGTGATCATCTTGACCTGGATGCCGGCGCGGGTGCACAGCTCGATCGCCGCCGCCGCTTCGGGGCGCGGCGGATCCATCAGGCCGGCGAGGCCGACGAAAGTCCAACCGTCGGCCCACGCCCACAGGTCGGCTTCCGGATCGAACTGGTGTTTCGGGATGCGGCGCCGCGCGACAGCGAGCACTCGCAACGCCTGTCCGGCGAGATGGTTGTTCTCGGTGACGATGCAGCTGCGCGCGCGCTCGTCGAGCGGCTCCTCGCGGTCCGCGACGAGCCACATCGCGCAGCGCGCGAACAGCACGTCCGGGGCGCCCTTGATGAACATGTCGACGTGCTCGCCGGCGTCGTGGAACGTCGCCATGAACTTGTGCGCCGAGTCGAACGGGATTTCGGCGATGCGCGCGCGCCGTTCCTGTTCGGCGGGCGGCTCGCAGCCGCCTTTTTGCGCGAGCACCCACAGCGCGCCTTCGGTCGGATCGCCGACGAGTTCGCCGTCATGCACGCGCGAGTCGGAGCACAGCGCGACCGGCAGCAGCAGCGGCCGCAAGCGCTGGGCGGCGTCGCCGTCTGCGCTGCCGGTGATGCCGCCCTCGGCGCGATAGCCTTCGCCGCTGACCGCGAACCGCTCGCACGCGATCCAGCACGCGCGCGCGGTCATCTGGTTCAGCGTCAGCGTGCCGGTCTTGTCGGAGCAGATCACGGTCGTGCAGCCGAGCGTCTCGACTGCCGAGAGTTTCTTCAGGATCGCGCGTTTCTGCGCCATCCGCCACATGCCGATCGCGAGCGTCACCGTGACCACCGCCGGCAGGCCTTCGGGGATCGCCGCGACGGCCAGGGCCACGGCGCTCATCGCCGCCTGGGTCCAGGGCAGGCCGCGTGCGAAATCGAGCGCGAAGATCGCCGTTACGACGACGCCGGCAATCGCCGCGAGTTTCTTGCCGAGGCTGTCGAGCTGGCGCTGCAGCGGGGTTTCGGTTTCGGCGGTGCCAGCGATCATGCCGGCGAGCTGGCCCATTTCGGTCGACATGCCGGTCGCGACGACGATTAGCTCGGCGCGTCCGCGCGTCACGACGGTGTTCATGTAGAGCAGGTTCGCGCGCTCGCCGAGCGGCAGCTCCGCCGTCTCCAGCGCCGCGGCGGATTTGCCGACGGCGTGGGATTCGCCGGTGAGTGCCGCTTCCTCGACTTCGAGGTTGTGCGCGGCGAGCAGCCGGCCGTCGGCGGGGATGCGGTCGCCCGCTTCGAGTAGCACGATGTCGCCGGGCACCAGCTCGCTGGCGTCGACTTCGACGAGATTGCCGTCGCGCCGCACGCGAGCCCGCGCGGCGAGCATGTCCTTCAGTGCCGCGAGCGTGCGTTCGGCGCGGTGCTCCTGGTAGAAGCCGAGCGAAGCGTTCAGCAGCACGACGACGAGGATCACCATCGCATCCTTGAATTCGCCGATCGCCCACGCGAGGACCGCAGCGAATATCAGGACGATCACGAGGAAGTTCCTGAACTGATCGACGAACTTCAGCCACCCCGGCCGCGGTGCCGCTTCGGCGAGTCTGTTCGGGCCGAAGCGCGCGAGCCGCTCGGCGACCTCTTCAGTGCCCAAGCCGCGGACGCCATCCACTCCGAGCGCTTCGGCGGCAGCGTCGGCAGTCAGCGTGTGCCAGCGGCGGGTTTCGGTAGCCATGAGCATGCGGTCTGGGGCCAGTCGGTGAAGCGATCAGCGCCCGCCGCCATGGATCTGCCGGGCTTCAGTCTGCGGGCGGAGTTGGAGCCGGAGCATCCGGGGTCACGGCAGCTGCGGGGTCCGGGATGCGAGTCGCGAGCACCTTGTCGATGCGCTTGCCATCGAGATCGACGACCTCCAGTCGCCACTCTCCCCACTGCGAAACATCCCCGGTATGCGGCAAGCGGCCGAGCAGCCACATCACCATGCCGCTCAGCGTGTGGTAGCGCCCCCTTTCTTCCTCCGGTACGGTCTTGAGTTCGAGACGGTCTTTCAGTTCCGGGATCGGGATCATGCCGTCGAGCAGCCAGGAACCGTCTTCGCGCTGCACCGCCCAGGCTTCTTCGAGGCTGTGCGGGTGGAATTCGCCGGTGACGGCCTCGAGCACGTCCTGCAGCGTCACCATGCCCTGGATTTCGCCGTATTCGTCGATGACGAACACCATCTGCGTGCTCGACGCGCGGAACTGGTCGAGCAGTTCCATGCCGGTCAGCGACTCGGGCACATAGACCGGCGGCTGCAGCTGCTGCGTGAGATCGGTCTTGCCGCCTTTGAGCGTCTGGTTGAAGAGCTGCTTCGACGAAATGATGCCGAGGATGTCGTCGAGTCCGCCGCGGCACACCGGGAAGCGGGAATGGTCGGACTCGGCCATCCGCGCGAGATTCTCGTCGAGCGGGCGCGTGACGTCGAGCCATACGATGTCGGCGCGCGGGACCATCAGCGAGCCGATCTGGCGGTCGTCGAGGCGGAACACATTGCGCACCATCGTGTGCTCGTTCTTTTCGATGATGCCGGCTTCCGATCCCTCTTCGAGCAGCGCGTGGATCTCTTCCTCGGTGATGCTCGGTCCGCCTTCGTCGCGCTTGCCCAGCAGGCGCAGCAGCAGCGCGGTCGACCACATCAGCAGGCGCACGAACGGGCGCGACCCGATCGCGAGCGCCTTCATCGGGCGGGCCACGAGGATCGCGATGCCTTCCGGGTTGATCTGGCCGATCCGTTTCGGCACCAGTTCGCCGACGACGATCGAGACATAGGTGATCACGACGACGACCAGCACCGTCGCGCCGACTTCGCTCGGATCCTGGTCGAGGCCGAGCGTCTGCAGCCAGGTGGCGAGTGGTGCCGCGAGCGCGGCTTCGCCGACGATACCGTTGAGGATGCCGATCGACGTGATGCCGATCTGGATCGTGGACAGGAAGCGGGTGGGCTCCTCGCCGAGCTCGATCGCGACGCGGGCGGACGCGTCGCCGTCTTCGGCGAGCCGCGCAAGCCGGCCGCGGCGCGCAGTGACGAGGGCGATCTCGGACATCGCGAAAGCCCCGTTCAGCAGAATCAGGGCGACGAGAATGAAAATTTCCATTTTCGGGCTATCCGGGAAAAGCGTGGCGCGATGCGGCCACAGCCCGCTTGCCGCCGGCAACGGCAGGACGCGCTGCGGCCGGCACGGCGGCGATCAGCGGACGGACCAAACGGAGAGGCTGCGACACGGAAGGTGCCGCGATCCGGGGAGCCGCGGCAGGGGCGGGCGGGGGCAGGGTCGATCGGGAGCGAGCGGACAGGGTCGCGCGATCGCGGGAGAAAGCCTTCTCCGGGCAACATCGCCGGGAGCTTTCGCTGCTGTGGCGCTTGCCGCGCTTGGCGGCTTTCGGCGTGGCCGAAAAGGCCGTCATCGGGGTGTTTCGACTACTCATGGCGCGGAGATTGTGTCGTCCCCGCTGCTCCTTTGCGTTGTATGCCTGCGCGCATCATGCCTCAGCGGTCCCGGGCTGTCACGTCCAGGGCGCCCCGCGACGGGTGCGATGGAGCGTGCCGCAGGTCCGCGGCTTTGCGGCGACAAGCGTTACAATGTCGCACTTTTTTTCGCTTGGAACGGTCGGATGAAGACCACCTTTCTGGATTTCGAACAACCTGTTGCCGATCTGGAAGCAAAGATCGAGAAGCTGAGATTCGTCCAGGACGATTCGGCAGTGGATATTTCCGAGGAGATCGCGCGCCTCGAAGCGAAGAGCCAGACGCTGTCCAGGAACCTGTACGCGAAACTCACGCCGTGGCAGATCGCGCAGGTCTCGCGTCATCCCCAGCGGCCCTACACGCTCGACTACGCGCGCCATATCTTTACCGACTTCGTCGAGCTGCACGGCGACCGCAACTACGCCGACGACAAGGCGATCGTCGGCGGCCTCGCCCGCTTCAACGGCCAGAGCTGCGTCGTCATCGGCCACCAGAAAGGGCGCGATACGAAGGAAAAGATCCTGCGCAACTTCGGCATGCCGCGGCCGGAAGGTTATCGCAAGGCGCTGCGGCTGATGCGGCTGGCGGAGAAGTTCGGCCTGCCGGTGTTCACGTTCGTCGACACTCCTGGCGCGTATCCAGGGATCGACGCCGAGGAGCGCGGCCAGTCCGAAGCGATCGGCCGCAATCTTTACGTGATGGCCGAACTCAAGGTGCCGATCATCGCGACGATCATCGGCGAAGGCGGTTCCGGCGGCGCGCTGGCGATCGCGGTCGGCGACCAGGTGATGATGCTGCAGTACGCGACGTACTCGGTGATCTCGCCGGAAGGCTGCGCGTCGATCCTGTGGAAGAGCGCCGACAAGGCTTCCGAAGCGGCCGAGACGATGGGCATCACCGCAGCCCGGCTTAAGGCGCTCGGTCTCATCGACCGGGTCGTCAACGAACCGGCGGGCGGCGCGCACCGCGATCATCGCGCGATGGCGCAGGCCCTCAAGCGTGCGCTGCAGGATGCGTTGCGCCAGGTGGCGGATCTTTCTCCGGTCGAACTGGTCGAGAAGCGGCTCGAGCGCCTGATGAGCTATGGCCGGTTCAAGGAACAGAACGTCGCCTGATTCCCCGCTTGTCGACGCTGTCGCCGGCGTGCTCGCGGCGGCAGCGGTGGCGCCTCGACAGCGCCTGTGCGTCGCGTTCAGCGGCGGGGCCGACTCGACGACGCTGCTGCATCTGCTCGCCCGCCTGCGGCCGCGCTTCGGCTTCGACCTGTGCGCGGCCCACGTGCATCACGCACTGAGTCCGAACGCCGACGCGTGGCTCGACTTCTGCGCACGGCAGTGCGCGGCGCTCGGCGTCGCTTTCCACCCGTTTCACGAGCAGGTCGCGCGCGACCATCCGGGGGGGCTCGAAGCGGCCGCGCGCGACGTCCGTCATGCCGCGCTCGCGCGCGTCGCGTGCGACTGGCTCGTGTTCGGCCACCATCAGGACGACCAGGCCGAAACGCTGCTGTTCCGGCTGCTGCGCGGCGCGGGCGTGCGCGGCGCCGCGGCGATGGCAGCGATCGAGCCGGGATCGCCGGGACGCCTGCGACCGCTGCTCGGCGTGCGCCGCGCCGACCTCCGCGCGTTCGCGCAGGCAGCGTCACTCGAATGGATCGAGGACGAGAGCAACGCCGATCCGCGTCATGCCCGCAATTTCCTGCGTCACCGCGTATTTCCGCTGCTCGGCGAAGCTTTTCCCGGCGCGGTCCCGGCGCTCGCGCGCGCAAGCGGCCATTGCCGCGAGGCGGACGGACTGCTCGGCGATCTCGCGGCGCTCGACTGCGCCACGTGCGGCGGCTCGCCCTTGCTGCGCGACCGGCTGCTGAGGCTGTCCGACGAGCGGGTGCGCAACCTCTTGCGCTGGCGGATCCGGGAGATGGGGTGCGAGGCGCCGGCGCGCGCGCGGCTCGTCGAGGCCGTCCGGCAACTGCGCGCGACGCACGCCCCGCTGTACCTGCCGCTCGGCACGGCAGTGTGCTGCACCTACCGGGGCGCGGCGTGGCTGGAGCCGCAGCGCGACGGCGCGCCCGAGCAGCCTGTGCCCTGGCGGCAGGAGCCGGCGCTGTGCTGGGGGGCGGGCGTCGTGCGCTTCGAGCCGGTGACCGGCGCGGGCATCGGCCAAGCGGCGCTGCAGCGTGCCGCGGATGTCGCGCTGGTGCCGCGCTGGCCGGGGCTGACGCTGCGGCAGGATGGCGGGCGCCCACGGCGCAGTTTCAAGAACCTGTGCCAGGAAGCCGGCATCCCGGCGTGGCTGCGGCCGCGGTTGCCGGTGCTGCGCGTCGACGGCGAGGCGGCGTGGATCGGCGAGATCGGCGTCGCGGCCGAATTCCGCTGCGGGCCGGGTGAAGCCGGCGTGCTGCCGGTGTGGCAGCGCTGAACTCACCGCCTGCCGAAATGGCTTCCTAGTACTCCGTTCCAGAAAAATCATTCCAATGAATCCGTTCGGCCTGAGCTTGTCGAAGGCCAGTTGCGGCAAGGCAATTGCGGTTCGACAGGCTTACCGCGAACGGTAACTGGTTTGCTGGAACGGACTACTAGCGCCCGCCGACCAGGTTGATCAGCTGCGCGAGCTCGACCGCCGAGCGCACTGCCATCTTGTCGAAGACTTTCGAGCGATGCGCCTCGACGGTGCGCATCGAGATGTTCAGGTGGTCCGCGATGACCTTGTTGTACTTGCCGGCGAGGATCTGATCCATCACTTCGCGCTCGCGCGCGGTCAGCAGCGCGAGCCGTGCTTCGACCGTTTCACGCGTCGCGGCGGCGAGCTGGCGTTGCGCGTCGGCCTCGAGGGCGCGCACCACGACTTCGACGAGGTCACTGTCGTTGAACGGCTTTTCGATGAAGTCGAAGGCGCCTTTCTTCAGCGCCGCCACCGCCATCGGCACATCGCCGTGGCCGGTGATGAACACCACCGGCAGCAGGTTGCCGCGCGCGCGCAACGCGTCGAAGCACTCGAGCCCGCTCATGCCTTCCATGCGAATGTCGATCACCGCACAGCCGCGCCAGTCCGGCTGCACCGCGGCAAGGAATTCTTCGGCGCTCGGCCACGTCGTGCACGCCACGTCGCGCGTCTTGAACAGCCACTGCAGGGCGTCGCGGATCGCTTCGTCGTCGTCGATGATGTGGGCGCAGGCGGGATTCATGAGAGTTCGACCGGGAACGACAGGATGAAGATGGTACCGCCGTCCGGATTGCTTTCGAACCCCAGGCGTCCATGGTGAAGTTCGGCGATCGAGCGGCAGATGTTCAGGCCCATTCCCATTCCTTCAGGCTTGGTCGTGAAGAACGGTTCGAACAGGCGGCGCGCGATGTCCGGGTCGATGCCGCGGCCGGAATCGGCGACCCGCACGACGAGCTGGCCGCCTTCTTCGCGCGTCGCGACGCGCACCGTGCGCCGTCCGGGCGGATTGTCGTGCATCGCGTCCATGCCGTTGCGCACCAGATTGACAATGACCTGCTCGATCATCACCGGATCGGCAGGGATGTCCGGCAGGCGCGGCGCCAGGTCCGTTTCGATGCGCATGCGCCGCTTGCGCGCGTCGGCTTCGATCAGGCCGATCGCTTCGCGGATCACCGTGTTGAAGTCCAGCGTCTCGCGTTTGGGTTCGGCGCGGCGGACGAAATCATGCACGCGGCGGATGATCTCGCCGGCGCGCCGCGCCTGCCGGCCCAGCTTTGCATGGATGTCGCGCAACTCGTCGCGATCGATCGAGGCCTGCTCGAGCCGGTTCAGGCAGCCGGTGTTGTAGCTCGCGATCGCGGCCAGCGGCTGGTTCAGCTCGTGCGCGAGCGTCGAGGCCATTTCGCCCATCGTCACCAGCCGTGAAGTCGCCTGCAGACGCTCTTCCTGCTGGCGCCCGAGTTCGCGCGCGCGTTTCTGCTCGGTGATGTCGAGCAGCGACCCCATCCAGCCGGTATGGCAACCGGCAGCGTCGATCAACGGCGCTTCGAAGATCAGCGCGTCGAGCCGCTCGCCGTTCTTGCGGCGCAGGCGCAGTTCGACGCCTTCGGGCGGCGCGGCGCCGGAGAGGATCATGTCGTGGACTTCCTGCGTGCGTTCGAGGTGATCGGGATCCCAGTACGGCATCGGCGGCAGGCGGCCGATCAGCTCTTCCGGGCTGTAGCCGACCATCCTGCAGAACGCCGGATTGACGTAGGTGATGCGCCCGTCGAGATCGCGGGCGCGAAGCCCGGTCAGCAGCGAATCTTCCATCGCCTTGCGGAACAGCGACTCGCTGCGCAATGCCTGTTCGGCGCTGTGGCGGCGCACCAGCTGGCGGCGCAGCTGCCACACGCTCCACACGATGATGCCCGCGAGCAGCACGATCGAGGCGATCAGCAGCAACGGCACCCAGCGCGTCTCGCCGCGGTAGGCGGTGATGTGCAGGCTCAGCCCGTGCCCCGGCGGGTCGAAAGGGATCGTGTAGTTCATGTCCCCGGACAGCGGCGCGACTTTCGATTTGGCGACGATCTGCCGGCCGTCGGCATCCAGCACGCTGACGCGGTAGCGCTCCGAGAACCACCACGGCAGCTCGCGCGCGATCAGTTCGTGCAGCGAGTAGATCCCGACCACGGCGCCGCTGAACCCGTCTTCGGAGTAAATCGGCACGTGGACCTCGAACTGACGGCTGCCGTCGGCGACCTCGTAGGCCGGCCCGTAGGCGCGCCGGCCGAGTGCGCGCGCAAGGCGGAAAACCGAGTCCGCCGGGACCGCGCCCACGCTCTCGCCGATCAGGTGGCTGCCGGACATCGGCGGCATCTCACCTTTCCGGCGGCCGTCGGCGCCGAGCCATATCACGCGCACGAGCCCGCTCTCGGGGCGCAGCACCTGGCGCAGCTTCGCGTCGATCGATGCCGGCTGGGTGTCGGGCGAGAAGAGTTCGGGGCCGATCTGGGCGAGCAGCGAGGCGTTGCGGTCGAGCTGGAACTGGAGGTTCTGTTCCATCCACAGCACGTCGTTGATCAGGGTCATCCGCTGCTCGTCCCGATCGGCGCTGCGCGTCAGCCAGACTAGCGCGGCGATGACCGCGAGAAACAGGGGCAGCGTCAGGTACGGCAGCACGGCGAGCCATTTCGCCGGGGCCGGCGTTGGCGCGGGGTCGGGCCGGCGGCTCATCGTGTCGGTGTGAGGGGAGCGGAGTTGCGGATGACCACAATATGGCCGGATCGAGGGCGGTACTAGACTTTACCTGTATCCCGGGCCTCAGGCTTGGTTTTGCCAAGGTTCGGGTACTCGAGAATCGACAAATTCACCGGAGGAGAGAGTAATGAAAATTCGCGCACTTTTGGTTGGCCTGTTTGCCGTCGGCCTGTCGGCCGCAGCGGTCGCTGCCGAGCCCATCGTCATCAAGTTCAGCCACGTCGTCGCAAACGACACGCCGAAAGGCAAGGCGGCCGAAAAGTTCAAGGAACTCGCCGACAAATACACCAAAGGGGCGGTGAAGGTCGAAGTCTACGCGAACAGCACGCTGTACAAGGACAAGGAAGAAATGGAGGCGCTGCAACTCGGAGCGGTGCAGATGCTCGCCCCGTCCCTCGCGAAATTCGGCCCGCTCGGCGTGAAGGAATTCGAGGCCTTCGACCTGCCGTACATCTTCGACGGCTACGATGCGCTGCACAAGGTCACCGCCGGTGAGGTCGGCAAGGAGCTGCTCGGCAAGCTCGAGAAACGCGGCATCAAGGGTCTCGCGTTCTGGGACAACGGCTTCAAGTCCTTCTCGGCGAACTCGCCGATCAGGAAGCCCGAGGACCTGAAAGGCAAGAAAATGCGCGTGCAGTCGTCGAAAGTCCTCGAAGAGCAGATGCGCGCGCTCGGCGCGATTCCGCAGGTGATGGCGTTCTCCGAGGTCTACCAGGCGCTGCAGACCGGCGTCGTCGATGGTACCGAGAACCCGCATTCGAACCTGTACACGCAGAAGATGCACGAAGTGCAGAAGCACATGACGCTGACCGACCACGGCTACCTCGGCTACGCGGTGATCACGAACAAGAAGTTCTGGGATGGCCTGCCGGGCGAGGTCCGCACGCAACTGGAGCAGGCGGTCAAGGAGTCGACCGAGTACGCGAACCAAATCGCGAAGGAAGAGAACGACAAGGCGCTCGAAGCGGTCCGTGCCTCCGGCAAGACGGAGATTTACCAGCCGACCGACGCCGAGAAGGTGGCGTTTAAGAAGGCGCTGGTTCCGGTGCACAAGAAGATGGAATCGCGCATCGGTGCCGAAACCATCCAGTCCATCTACAAGGACACCGGGTTCGACCCGTCCAAGCTGTAATCCATCATCCGCTCAACGCCCGCCGGCCCTGCGCAACACCGCATTCCGGCGGGCGTTTTCGTGACGGGAGTCTCCCATGCTAAAAATCCTTGACCACGTCGAGGAGTGGCTCATCACCTTCCTCATGGGTGTGGCCACGATCATCATCTTCGTATCGGTCGTGCACCGCTACGGCTCCGGCCTGGCGATTCCCGGCCTGCAGGACTGGCTGCTGTCGCTGCATTTCGGCTGGGCGCAGGAGCTGTGCATCATCATGTTCGTCTGGATGGCCAAGTTCGGCGCCGCCTACGGCGTGCGCACCGGCATCCACGTCGGCGTCGACGTGCTGATCAACAGGCTGTCGGCCCCCAACCGCGCCAGGTTCGTCGTCATCGGGCTCGGCGCCGGCGCGCTCTTCACCGGCATCGTCGGCACGCTCGGCCTGACGTTCGTGCTCGAGAACGGCGCCCATTATCAGTTCCTGACGTGGTTCGGCATGGACACCGGCGACCTGTATGAAGGACCGACGACGCCGGACCTCGAATGGCCGACGTGGATCGTGTATTCGGCGATCCCGCTGGGGTCGTACCTGATGTGCTTCCGCTTCCTGCAGGTAATGGTGTCGTTCCTGCGCACCGGCGAGTTGCCGACGCACGACCACGGCCACGTCGAGGGCATCGACGAGGAGCACCTGCCGGTCGACGCGAACTACTACGACATGGACGACAACCTGCACCCGCACGACCTGAAGCATAAACAGCTGGGCGAAAACGGCAAGAAGGGCGGCAATCGCACCCGGGGAGACAAGCAATGAGCGCCGCCATCATCTTCGTATTGCTCCTGGTGCTGATGCTCACCGGGATGCCGATCTCGATCTCGCTTGGCCTCACGGTCCTGACCTTCCTGTTCACGATGACCGAAGTGCCGATCGAGTCGGTCGCGCTCAAATTGTTCACCGGCATCGAGAAGTTCGAGATCATGGCGATCCCGTTCTTCATTCTTGCGGGCAACTTCCTGACGCATGGGGGAGTTGCCCGGCGCATGATCAACTTCGCGACATCGATGGTCGGCCACTGGCACGGGGGCTTGGGTCTCGGCGGCGTCGTTGCCTGCGCGCTGTTCGCTGCGGTATCGGGCTCGAGCCCGGCGACGGTCGTCGCGATCGGCGCGATCCTGCTGCCGGCGATGGTCAGGCAGGGCTTCCCGAAGAAGTTCGGCGCCGGCGTGATCACGACTTCGGGCGCGCTCGGCATCCTGATCCCGCCGTCGATCGTCATGGTCATGTACTCGGTGTCGACGAACACCTCGGTCGGCTCGCTGTTCATGGCTGGCGTCGTGCCGGGCCTGCTGCTCGCGATGTTTCTCGGCTTCACGACCTGGTATCGCGCGCGCAAGTACGACTACCCGCGCCAGCCGAAAGCGAGCTGGGGCCACCGGCTGAAGGCGTTCAGGGAATCCGCGTGGGGTCTGTTCCTGATCATCGTCGTCATGGGCGGGATCTACACCGGCATCTTCACACCGACCGAAGCGGCCGCGATGAGCGCCGTGTATGCGTTCTTCGTCGCGGTGTTCATTTACAAGGATCTCGGCATGAAGGACGTGCCGAAGGTGCTGCTGAACTCCGCGAACATGAGCGCGATGCTGCTGTACATCATCACCAACGCGGTGCTGTTCTCGTTCCTGCTGACGCACGAGAACATCCCGCAGGAGATGGCGGACTTCATGATCGGCACCGGCGTCGGCGTGATCGGCTTCCTGATCATGGCCAACATCCTGATGCTGATCGCCGGTAACTTCATGGAGCCGTCGTCGATCGTGCTGATCCTCGCGCCGATCCTGTTCCCGATCGCGATCAAGCTCGGCATCGACCCGGTGCATTTCGGCATCATCATGGTGGTGAACATGGAAGTCGGCATGTGCCATCCGCCGGTCGGCCTGAACCTCTACGTCGCCAGCGGCATCACGAAGATGGGCATCACCGAGCTGACGGTCGCGGTATGGCCGTGGCTGCTGTCGATGCTGGTGTTCCTCGTTCTCGTCACCTACGTCCCGGCCATCTCGCTGGCCCTGCCGCGCGCGCTCGGCATGATGTAGCGAGGCCGTGTCGTCGCAGCAAAGGCCCGCCTTTCGAGGCGGGCTTTTTTCACTGAACGGCCTGCCCACGCGAGCTAGAATACGTCGCCCCGCATGCATTGACGGGGCCCTTGCGTGAATTGCCGGATGGCCGGGCAGGAGATACATGGCGATATATCTGAACGAAGCCGAAGTCGGCAGCCTCCTCGACATGCCGATGGTGCTCGGCGCGGTCGAGCAAGTCATGGCCGCCCACGGGCGCGGCGAAACGATCGACTTCCCAAGGCAGCGCGTACGGCTGCCGGCGACGATGACGCACCTGCTGCAGGGCGGCGTGCCCGGCGTCAACCTCTCGGGGCTGAAGGTCTATACGACCGGCGGTGGCCGCAACCGCTTCTGGGTGCACCTTTTCGACGCGACCAGCGGCGATCCGGTCGCCGTGCTCGAGGCCGACCGTCTCGGCATGATGCGCACCGGCGCCGCGGGCGGCGTCGCTGCGAAATGGCTCGCGCGCGCGGACGCGCGCGTCGCGGGCGTGTTCGGCGCCGGCTGGCAGGCGCAGGGGCAGATCCTCGCGCTGTGCGCGGTACGGCCGCTCGAGCGCATAAAAGTGTTCGCGCGCAACCAGGAGCGGCTGCAGGCTTTCTGCACGCAGATGAGCCTTGACACCGGTCGCGAGGTCGTGCCGGCGGCGAGCGCCGAGGACACCGTGCGCGGCGCCGACGTCGTCGTCACGATCACGACGTCGCCAAAGCCGCTGTTCGACGCCGCGTGGCTCGCTCCGGGCACCCACGTCACCGCCGCCGGCTCGAACAGCCTTGCCCGTCAGGAGCTGTCGGAGGCGGCGGTGAGGCGCGCCGACGTGATCTGCGTCGATTCGCGCGAGATTGCGCTGCGCGAAGCGGGCGACCTGCTGCCGCTGCTGGAAAAAGGGCGCACGCAGCCGGGACGATGGGTGGAGCTCGGGGAAGTGGTCGCGGGGATTCGCCCGGGACGCACGAGCGACGCCCAGGTGACGCTGTTCGAATCGCAGGGCATGGCGATCCAGGACATCGCCGTGGCCGCGCAAGTCGTCGCGCGCGCCCGCGAACGCGGCCTCGGCACCGCGCTGCCTTACTGAAAGCCCTGCCGCCGGCGCGTGCAGCGCGCTGGCGCACTCGAGAAATGGAACAAACGCAATGCCGAAGTTGATCCTCAGCATGGACGGGCTGGTCCTCAAGGAAATCGTCCTCGACAAGCCGCGCACGACAATCGGGCGCAAGCCCAACAATGACGTCCAGATCGACAACCTGGCGATCAGCGGCCAGCATGCCGTCATCACGACGATCCTCGAGGACGCCTTTCTCGAGGACCAGAACAGCACCAACGGCACCTACGTGAATGGCCAGCCGATCAAGAAGCATGTGCTGCGCAACAACGACCTCGTCGAACTCGGCAAGTACCGTCTCAAGTACATCGTCGAGCCGCCCTCGCCGGCGGTGCACGCGTTCGGCTATGCCGCAGCGGTCGCGGACGGGCCGGTGTTCGTGCCCCCCGGGATCGCCCCTGCCGCCGCCACCGCTGCCGGCCCGACGCCCGGCGCAGCGGCGTCGGAGATGCGATCCCCTCCGGCTTCGTCGCCCGCTGCGGGGGCCGGCGCGCTGGGCGTCATGCAACTGCTCAACGGTCCGAATGCGGGACGGGAACTGGAGCTGACGAAGTCGCTGACGACGCTCGGCAAGCCGGGGAAGCAGGTGGCGGCGATCACGCGGCGGGTGAACGGGTATTTCCTCACGCACGTCGAAGGCGAAGTGTTCCCGCTCGTCAACGGGTGCCCGCTTGACGCGCAGGCCCGCCGCCTCGACGAACACGACATCGTCGAGCTGGCCGGGGTCAAGATGGAATTTTTCCTGCGCCCCTGATCCGCCCGGACCGTCGCAAGCTGTCCGTATCGCGTCGTGAAGTAATGCACGCTGCACGACCGGAAGGTAGTGATAGCGTGCTGCGTCACCTTTACCGGAGCGACGCTCGTAGCCTGCCGCGGCGGACTCCCGGCGCAACCCCAACCCATGAAGCTCAGGATACTCGGCTGCAGCGGCGGAATCGGCGGACGGGCTTCGGGCACGACGGCGTTCCTCGCCGATGACGACATTCTCGTCGATGCGGGCACCGGCGTCGGCGAGCTGGAACTCGACGAGTTGCTGCGCATCGATCATGTTTTCGTCACCCATGCGCATCTCGACCACATCGTGTCGATTCCGCTGCTCGTCGATTCGGTCGGCGAACTGCGCGACACGCCGCTGACGGTGTATGCGACGGCGGAAGCCATCCGCATGCTGCGCCTGCACGTCTTCAACTGGCAGATCTGGCCGGATTTCACGACCATCCCCGACTGCCACCGGCCGTACCTGAGGTTTCATGCCGTCGAGCCCGGCCACCCGATCCGGCTCGGCGCACGAACGGTCACGCCGCTGCCGGCCCGCCACAGCGTGCCGACGGTCGCCTACTGTCTCGACAGTGGCGCGGGCAAGCTCGTCTATACCGGCGACACCGAGTATTCGACCGAACTGATCGCCGCCCTCAACGCGCTCGACCACGTGCGCCACCTGATCGTCGAGACCGCGTTCCCCGAAAGCCAGCACGGCCTCGCGCTCATGGCGCGCCATCTGTGTCCCAGCCTGCTGCATGCGATGCTCGAAGAGCTCGCCGGGGCGCCCGAGGTGCACATCACTCACCTCAAGCCCGGCCAGTGCGAACGCATCATGCGCGAGATCGCGGCCGGAGCCGGGCGCCTGCGTCCGGTGAGGCTCGAGCAGGGCACGATCCTCGAGTTCTGAATTTCCTGGCGACGCCGGCTAGAATGGCCAGCCGCTGCACGCCCCCGTTGAGTTCCCAGACACCACGAACAGGAATGCCCATGACAGCAGCGCCCGGACGAGCCGGGAAAGCGAGCGACGTCGCCGGCCGTCTCGCGTTTTTCAAAGGACTGCAAGCGATCACGGCACGCGTTAACGCCGCCGACGACGTCGATCGCGTCATCCTCGACCTTTCCGCCGACCTGTGCGCGCTGTTCGACGCCGACAGCCTGTGCTTCTTCGCCCTCGACGACGCCGGCACGACGCTCGTCTTGCGCGTCAGGACCGGCGCGGCCCCTGCCGAAGCGCGACTCCCGGTTGCGTTGCACAGCATTGCCGGCTACGTCGCACTGCGCCGCGAGCCCGTCAATATTCGCGACGTGCATGACCAGACCGAGCTCCGCGCGCTTTCCCCGGAGTTGCGCTTTCCCCGGAGCGGCGACCTGTGCAGCGGCTACCGCACGCGCCAGGTGCTTGCGGCGCCGGTCATCGATCCCGCCGGCGGCGCGCTGCAGGGGGTGATCCTGCTGATCAACGCGACGCGCGGCGAGGACTTTTCGGGTGTTGCGAAGGACGGCCTGCTCGGGCTCGCGCAGGCGCTGGGCGTCGCGTACGCCCGCCATGGCAAGGCGCCGGCGGCGCTGCGCTCGCGCTACGACGCGCTGGTCGTCGACGGGCGCCTCGGCGCGGACGAACTTGACGAGGCGGTGCGCCGTGCCCGCGAAGGGGGGGCGACGGTCGATGAAGTGCTCATCGCGACCCGCGGCATCGCGCTGTCCGAACTCGGCGACGCCGCGTCGCGCTTCTTCCACGTGCCGTACGAGCCTTACCGGCAGGATCGCGTCAAGCAGCTCGACCTGCTGCGCAACATCAAGCGCGAGTACGTGCAGCAGACCGGATGGCTGCCGCTCGAGGAGATGCCCGAAGGCATCGTCGTGCTCGCCTGGGACCCCGAGCAGGTCCGTGCGTCGCGCATCGCGCACAATGTGTTCCCGAAGCGCCGGCTCGCCTTCCGCGTGACGACGCGTGACGAGTTCGACCGCACCGTCGATCAGTATTTCGAGCCATCGATGGAACTCGGGTCGGTGTCCGACCTGCTGCAGGACCTGCCCGAAGACGAGCAGGACTTCCCGGTCGCCGACGACGTCCTGGCCGCGGCGGACAACGAACTCGTCAAGCTCGTGAACAAAGTCATCATCGATGCGTACCGGCAGGGCGCGTCGGATATCCATATCGAGCCCCGCCCGGGCAAGGACAAGACCCATATCCGCTTCCGCAAGGACGGCACACTCGTGCCGTACATCCAGGTGCCGGCGAGCTACCGCAACGCGCTCGTGACGCGAATCAAGATCATGTGCGACCTCGACATCTCGGAACGGCGCAAGCCGCAGGACGGCAAGATCCGCTTCCGCAAGTTCGCGCCGCTCGACATCGAGTTGCGCGTCGCGACGGTGCCGACCGCGGGCGGCATGGAGGACGTCGTGATGCGCCTGCTCGGCCACAGCGAGCCGATCCGGCTCGAGCAGCTCGGCCTGACCGCGCACAACCTCGAGCGCCTCAGGCGCACGATCGCCACGCCCTACGGCCTGTTCTTCGTCTGCGGGCCGACCGGCTCGGGCAAGACGACGACGCTGCACTCCATCCTCGGCCATCTCAACACGCCGGAAACGAAGATCTGGACTGCCGAAGACCCCGTCGAGATCACGCAGAAAGGGTTGCGCCAGGTCCAGGTCAACCGCAAGGCCGGCCTCGATTTCGCCACGATGATGCGCGCGTTCCTCCGCGCCGATCCGGACGTCATCATGGTCGGCGAGATGCGCGACCTCGAGACGGTGTCGGTGGGCATCGAAGCGTCGCTGACCGGCCACCTCGTGCTGTCGACGCTGCATACCAACAGCGCGCCGGAATCGATCGTGCGCCTGCTCGACATGGGCATGGACCCGTTCAACTTCGGCGACGCACTGCTCGGCGTGCTCGCGCAGCGCCTGGCGAAGCGGCTGTGCGTGCAGTGTCGGCAAGCGTACTGCCCCGACGAGGCGGAAGTCCTGCAGCTGCTCGACGAGTATTGCGAAGACATGCACGCGACGCCGGAATTTCGCGCCGATCCGCTCGCCGCCCGCGCCGCGGTGTTCGAGCGGCTGCGGGGGACGCATGCGGATGCCGAAGGGCGCTTCACGCTTTACCGGCCGGTCGGCTGCCCGGAGTGCAACTCCGGCTACAAGGGGCGGGTCGGACTGCATGAGCTGATGCTCGCCTCGCCCGAGATCAGGCGGATGATCCAGGAGCGCGCTCGCGTCGCGCAGCTGCTGAGCGTCGCGCTCGCCGAGGGCTTGCGCACGCTGCGCCAGGACGGCATCGAGAAAGTGCTCGGCGGCATCACCGACATGGCGCAGGTGCGGCGCGTCTGCGTGCGTTGAACGGTTAGAATCCGCGGCTCGAACGAACAGGAGAACTTCATGCACCGCATCGCCCCCAGCCTGCTCTCGGCGGATTTCGCCCGCCTGGGCGAAGAGGTCCGGAATGTGGTCGCGGCCGGCGCCGACTGGATCCACTTCGACGTCATGGACAACCATTACGTGCCGAACCTCACGATCGGCCCGCTCGTCTGCGAAGCGATCCGGCCGCATACGAGTGCGCCGATCGATGTCCACCTGATGGTGAAGCCGGTCGACCGCATCGTCCCGGACTTCGCGAAAGCTGGCGCGAACATCATCACTTTCCATCCCGAAGCGTCCGAGCACGTCGACCGTACGCTGCAGCTGATCCGCGACTGCGGCTGCCAGGCAGGTTTGGTGTTCAACCCGGCGACGCCGCTGCACCACCTCGACCATGTGCTCGACAGCATCGACATCGTGCTGCTGATGAGCGTCAATCCCGGCTTCGGCGGGCAGAAGTTCATTCCCGGCACGCTGCCGAAGCTGCGCGCGGCGCGCGAGAAGCTCGATGCGTACGAGGCGGCGAGCGGGCGGCGGATCCTGCTGCAGATCGACGGCGGCGTGAAAGTCGACAACATCGCGCAGATCGCCGCCGCCGGCGCCGACACTTTCGTCGCTGGCTCGGCGGTGTTCGGCGCCGGGCGCGACGCCGACCCGCACCGCTACGACAGCGTCATCGCCGCGCTGCGCGCCGAACTGGCGAAGGTGGGCGCGTGAGTGCTTCGCCAGACTGCAGGAAACCCGAGGGTGCGGCAGTGAACGCGCGGCGCTTCCCGGTGCGGGCAGTGCTGTTCGATCTCGACGGCACGCTGCTCGACACGATCGCGGACCTCGCCGAAGGCGCGAACCGCATGCTCGCCGAGCTCGGCCGGCCGGCGCGGCCGCTCGCCGAGATCCATTCCTTCGTCGGCAAAGGCATCCCGCATCTCGTGCGCCGCTGCATGACCGAGAACGCCCGGGCGAGCGAGGCCGAGATCGAAAGCGCGGTGGTGGTCTTCCGTCGTCACTACTCTGAAGTAAACGGCCGGTACACGACGATCTACCCCGGCGTCGCCGAGACGCTCGAGGCGATGCGGGCGATGGATCTGCGGCTCGCCTGCGTGACGAACAAGGCCGAAGCCTTCACGCTGCCGCTGCTCGAACGCATGCAACTCGACCGCTACTTCGACGCCGTCGTCAGCGGCGACACGCTGCCAGTGAAGAAGCCCGACCCCGCGGTGCTGCACCACGCGTGCCGCCTGCTCGGCGTCCCCAGCGCGCGGGCGCTGATGATCGGCGACTCGGCCAACGACGCGCTCGCGGCGCGCGCCGCCGGCATGCCGGTGCTGCTCGTGACCTATGGATATAGCGAAGGCATGGCCGTGGACACCATCGAATGCGATGGGCTACTATCGATCGCCACCGGGGCGCTCGAGCGCATCGAAGTCATCTGACCGATCTGCTGCCCCGCTTGCACCCATCCTGAACGAATCGACATGACCCACAACGACCGGGCTTCGGACAAGGAACGCAACGAGTCTGCCGCAGTGCTGCGCTGTTGGCGGCGCCGGTGCTCGTGGCCTGCGGGCCACTAAAACACGACCGCTTTCGCGGGCCGGCCACGCGCCCGCACTCCTTGTTCCGATCGAACCGTTTTTTGTGGAATCTCCATGCTTGAGCACGAATTCAACGCGCTGGCCGCGCAGGGCTACAACCGCATTCCGGTCACGCTCGAAACCTTTGCCGACCTCGACACGCCGCTGTCGATCTACCTGAAGCTCGCGAACGAACCCTACAGCTACCTGCTCGAATCGGTGCAGGGCGGCGAGCGCTTCGGCCGCTACTCGATGATCGGCCTTGCGGCCTCGACGCGCATCGAAGTCTACGGCCGCTCGGCGCTGCTGCTGACCGGCAACCGCCTCGTCGAGCGGCGCGACTACGGCGACCCGCTGAACTACGTCGCCGAGTTCATGGCGCGCATCAAGGTGCCGCCGCGCGACGGCCTGCCGCGCTTCGCCGGCGGCCTGGTCGGCTGTTTCGGCTACGACACGGTGCGCTACATCGAGCCGCGCCTCGCGAAGACCGAGAAGACCGACACGATCGGCACGCCCGACATCCTGCTGCTGCTGTCCGAGGAAATCGCGATCGTCGACAACCTCTCCGGCAAGCTGACGCTGGTGGTCTATGCGGAACCCGAAGTGCCGGGCGCGTTCAAGCGCGCGAAAAAACGCCTGCGCGACCTGCTCGCGCGGCTGCGCGCGCCGGCGACGATTCCCGCCGACGTGCATGCCGAATCGCAGCCCGCAGTGTCCAGCTTCGGCGAGGACGCGTTCAAGGCGGCGGTCAACCGCGCGAAGCAGTACATCATCGACGGCGACATCATGCAGGTCGTGCTGTCGCAGCGCATGAGCAAGCCTTACGCGGCGAGCCCGATGGCGCTGTACCGCGCGATCCGCACGCTGAACCCGTCGCCTTACATGTTCTATTTCAACTTCGAGGATTTCCACGTCGTCGGCGCATCGCCCGAAATCCTCGTCCGGCTCGACCAGGACGGCGACGCGAAGCGCGTCACGGTGCGCCCGATCGCCGGCACGCGCCCGCGCGGCGCGACCGCAGCGGACGACCTCGCGCTCGAAGCGGACCTGCTCGCCGACGAGAAGGAACGCGCCGAGCACCTGCAGCTGCTCGACCTCGGGCGCAACGACGCCGGCCGCGTCGCCGAGATCGGCAGCGTGAAGGTCACCGAGCAATTCACGGTCGAGCGCTACTCGCACGTGATGCACATTGTCTCCAACGTCGAAGGGCGCCTGAAGGACGGGCTCAACGCGCTCGCCGTGCTGCGCGCGACGTTCCCGGCGGGCACGGTGTCCGGCGCGCCGAAGCTGCGCGCGATGGAAATCATCGACGAGCTCGAGCCGGTCAAGCGCGGCATTTATGCCGGCGCCGCCGGCTACATCGGTTTCCACGGCGACATGGATCTGGCGATCGCGATCCGCACCGCAGTCATCAAGGACGGCCACATCCACGTCCAGGCCGGCGCCGGCATCGTCGCCGATTCGAACCCCGACGCCGAATGGACCGAGACGCAGAACAAGGCGCGCGCGATGCTGCGCGCGGCGGAGATGGCCGAATCGGGGCTCGACACGCGGGTTGACTGAACGCGCGGCCGGCTGCACGACCTGTCGTTTAGTAGTCCGTTCCAGAAAAATCATTCCAATGAATCCGTTCGGCCGGAGCTTGTCGAAGGCCAGTTGCGGCAAGGCAATTGCGGTTCGACAGGCTCACCGCGAACGGTAACTGGTTTGCTGGAACGGACTACTAGACCGCCGCGAGGGCGCGCTCGAGGTCCGCGATCAGGTCGTCGAGATCCTCGATGCCGACCGACAGGCGCACGAGCGCGTCGCCGATGCCGAGCGCGGCGCGCACCTCCGCCGGCACCGACGCGTGGGTCATGATCGCCGGGTGTTCGATGAGGCTCTCGACGCCGCCGAGGCTCTCGGCGAGCGTGAACAGCTCGCAATGTTCGAGAAAGCGCCGCGCCTCAATCTCCCCGCCCTTCAGCACCGCCGTCACCATGCCACCGAAGCCGCGCATCTGACGGCGGGCGAGATCGTGCTGCGGGTGGCTCGGGAGGCCGGGATAGATCACGCGCTCGACCTTCGAATGGCGTTCGAGCCACTGTGCGACCGCGCAGCCGTTGGCGCAGTGACGTTCCATGCGCAGCGCGAGCGTCTTCAGGCCGCGATTGACGAGAAAGCAGTCGAACGCACCGGGAATCGCGCCGACCGCATTTTGCAGGAAGCCGAGCCGCTCGGCGAGCGCCGCGTCGCGCACGACGGCGACGCCGCCGATGACGTCCGAGTGGCCGTTGAGGTATTTCGTCGCCGAATGCACGACGACGTCGAAGCCGAGCGCGAGCGGGCGCTGCACCCACGGCGACGCAAAGGTGTTGTCGGCGACCGCGAGCAGCCCGCGGCGCTTCGCGACGCGCGCGACGACCTCGAGGTCGACGAGCTTCAGCAGCGGATTGCTCGGCGATTCGACCCAGATCATCCGCGTCTCGGGCGTGATCGCCGCTTCGAGCTCGGCTTCGGAAGCGAGCGTCGAATAGCTGAAGCGCAGCCCCGCCGAGCGCCGCCGCACGCGCTCGAACAGGCGCCGCGTGCCGCCGTAGAGATCGTCGAGCGCGACGACGTGCGTGCCAGCGTCGAGGAGTTCGAGCACCGTTGCCATCGCTGCCATGCCCGAGCCGAACGCGAAGGCGGCGGCGCCGTCCTCGAGCGCCGCGACGCAGCGCTCGTACGCCCAGCGCGTCGGGTTGTGGCTGCGCGCGTAGTCGAGCCCCTGATGCACGCCCGGGCTCGTCTGCGCGTACGTCGAGGTCGCGTAGATCGGCGTGATCACCGCGCCGGTCGCGGGGTCGGGTGCCTGCCCGGCGTGCACGGCGAGAGTCGAGAATCCGGCTTTGTCGGTCATGATCGCTTGACCCGGCGGCGCAGGTGGTTCAGCAGGTCGATGCGCGTGATCAGGCCGACGAAAGTGTCGCCGTCCATGACGATCGCGACCATGCCCTGGTCGAGGATCTGCACCACGCGCGCGAGCGGCGCGTCCGGCTGCAGGGTTTCGAGCCGCGTGCTCATCACCGACGACACCGTGTCGCCGAAGTGCGTCGCTTCGCTGACGACCGCGTGCAGCACGTCGGACTCGTCGACGATGCCGACGACGTGGGTGCCGTCCACGACCGGCAACTGCGACACCTGGTACAGCTTGAAGCGGCCGAACGCGGTCAGCAGCGTGTCCTCCGGGCTCACCGTGACGACCGTGCCTTCGGCGTAGCGGCGCTGCACGAGATCGGTCAGGTCGCCGCAGGCCGGGTGCGTCAGGAAACCCTGGTCGTACATCCAGAAGTCGTTGAACATCTTCGACAGGTACTTGTTGCCGCTGTCGCAGGCGAAAGTCACGACGCGCTCGGGCCGCTCGCGGCTGCGGCAGTAGCGCAGCGCCGCGGCGAGCAGCGTGCCCGACGACGAGCCGGCGAGGATGCCTTCCTTCGCGAGCAGTTCGCGCGCCGTCGCGAAGCTCTCGGCGTCGTCGATCGTGTAGGCGTCGGCGACGCCCGAGAGGTCGGCGATCGGCGGCACGAAGTCCTCGCCGATGCCTTCGACGAGCCACGCGCCGGCGTCGGTCATCTCGCCGGTCCTGACGAAATGCGCGAGCACCGAACCGGCCGGGTCGGCGAGGACCATTTTCACCTGCGGCGCGACCTTGCGGAAATAACGCGTCAGTCCGGTCAGCGTGCCGCCGCTGCCGACGCCGCAGACGACCGCCGCGAGCCGCTCGCCGGTCTGCGCCCAGATCTCCGGGCCGGTCGTCTTCTCGTGTGCGTCCGGGTTCGCCGGGTTGCCGAACTGGTTGATATAGACCGAGTTCGGTGTGCGCGCGGCGATCGCCTCGGCCATGTCCTGGTAATACTCGGGATGGCCCTTGCCGACATCCGAACGCGTCATGACGATTTCGGCGCCGAGCGCGCGCAGTGGAAGATCTTCTCCTGGCTCATCTTGTCCGGGATCACGAGCTTGGTGCGGTAGCCTTTGGCGAGGCCGACGAGCGCGAGCGCGAGGCCGGTATTGCCGGCAGTCGCCTCGATCAGCGTGCCACCGGGGCGGATGCGGCCGTCGCGCTCGGCCGCGTCGATCATCGACACGGCGATGCGATCCTTGATCGAGCCGCCGGGATTCTGGCTTTCGAGCTTGATGAAAAGCTCACACGGTCCGGTATCGATGCGGGTGACCGGCAGCAGCGGTGTGTTGCCGATGAGGTCGAGCAGGCTTGTGGGCGCCATCGATGCCTCCTCCCGAGCCGGGGCCGGACGTGGCTTGGAGCGAAATGTCACGGCGTCGCGAACTCGCCGCAAGCATGCGACAGCACAGCGATGCGTGGAGTTCGCGCGACCGCGGCAATTCGGGCTGCTTCGGCGCCGCCGCCTTTCCGACCGGAGCGGGCCGGCTGCAGGCTGCCCGGCTCCTTTCGCGCGGACTGCGGAAGCCGTATTGAACCCGATCGTCCGGAGAGCCTCTCACTCAGCGATGCCGCGATCGCATTCACCGGCTGTTCTTTCCCCGTCACCCCGCACACCATCCTGGGAGGCCCCGATGACCGAAACCCTGACCATTGCCTGTCCGCACTGCCACGTCCTGAACCGCCTGCCCGGCGGGCGTCTCAGCGACGACCCGAACTGCGGCAAATGCCACCAGGCGCTCTTCACCGGCCATCCGGTCGAACTCGACGCCACGAGCTTCGACGTGCACGCCGGTCACGGCGACCTGCCGCTGCTCGTCGATTTCTGGGCGTCGTGGTGCGGCCCGTGCCGGACGATGGCGCCGGCGTTCGAGGAGGCCGCGGCGAAGCTCGAGCCGCATGTCCGGCTCGCGAAAGTCAATACCGAGGAGGCGCAGGATCTCGCGGCGCGCTACGCGATCCGCAGCATCCCGACGATGGTGCTGTTCCGCGCCGGCCGCGAAGTCGCGCGCCAGTCCGGGGCGATGAACAGCGGCCAGATCCTGCAGTGGGCGAAAGCGCAGGGACTGTGAGGACGTCCGTCGGCCGGCAACGGCGTGGCGCAGGACGCAACGGTTGCCGAGGCAGGGCGGGGCGCGGATACTGCGGGCCTTCGAACCCGATAGCCTGAGGAACCATGTCCACAATCCCCGCCTGCCCCCGATGCGCGATGGAGAACACCTACCCGGACGGCGGCAATTACATCTGTGCCGATTGCGCTCACGAGTGGCCGATCGCGGCAGCCGCCGACGCGGACGATGAGACCGCTGCGCTCGTGAAGGATGCCAACGGCAACGTGCTGGCGGATGGTGACTCGGTCGTGCTGATCAAGGACCTGAAAGTCAAGGGATCCTCGATCACGTTGAAGGTCGGCACGAAGGTCAAGAGCATCCGCCTCGTCGGCGGAGACCACGAGGTCGACTGCAGGATGGACGCCGGCAGCTTCATGCTGAAGGCTTGCTACCTGAAGAAGGTCTGAGCGGCGTTCTTCCTGCCAGCCGCGCCCCTGCCGGGCCCGGGTCAGGCGGAGCGGACGTCGCGCAGTGCCGGATGAGTCCGGTCGATCTCTTCGAGGGGGCGCTTCCTGCCCGCCGGCGACAGCGCCGTGTAGGCGCCGAGCAGGTCGGCGGGGAGCCGTCCGACAATGCCGAACAGGTCCGCGAAGCGCACGCCCTGACGCACGAGGTAGGCAATGTAGCTGTGGCGCAGCGCCGCGGACGTGAGCTCGTCCGCGCCGGGGATGCCGGCATCGTGCGCGGCGTAAAGAAGCGTCGCGTCGAGCGCGTCGGGCGTCCCGCCGCGGGCGGCGTGGAAAACCGGGCTGTCGTCCGTCTGTGAGCGCTGTTCGCTGTACCGGGCCAGCTCCGCCGCGAACGCCGCGGACAGCGGCACGACGCGGTCGGGCAGGAGAATCTGCGCGCCGGATAGATCGACCGCCGGCCATTTGAGCCCTGCGAGCTCGTCGAACGACAGGCCGGAAAGCAGCGCGAGCGCGCCGATGCGGGCATCGTCGGGCAGTTCGTCGAGCAACTGCACGATCTCGGCTTCGTCGAGTTCGCGCGGCAGTTGCGCGGTGCCGGCGAGCAGCGCGGACGGCGCGAACTGGCCGAGCGCCTCCGGCGAGCGTGCCGTCGGCAGCTGCACGCTGCGCGGCCACGCGGGCGCAATGACGAGCGACGGAGCCGGGCCGGTGCGGTTGAACAGCTCGACGATCCAGGTCGTCAGCAGCGCCAGCAGCAGCGACGCGGTCACGCCGATCGCCGCGTCCCGGCCGTATTGCGGCCGCCACGGCTCGGCCGGCGGGAAAGCCGCTTCGAGCGTCGTGACTTCCGGGACGCGGATCCGCTCGGCGGCCTGCAGTCCGGTCGCCCTGACGACCGCCGCCCGGTGCATCTCCTCGAGTCCGGTCAGCTCCTCCTGCATCGCCTTGAACTCGCCCAGACGCGCCGTGAACGCCTGGACCGTCCGCCGCTCGCCGCCCGCCTGTTGAGCCAGCCGGTCGACGGCCGCGCGCGCCGCTGCGACTTCCGCTTCAGCGTCGCTCAGCGCTGCCTGCTGCCCGCCTTCGCGGACCTGCTTCATCTGTTCGTCAAGGCTCGCGATCCGCATGCGCAAGGCCTTGGCGCGCGGATCGAACGCGAGGAAGTCCGGCGTGTAGACCCGCTCCAGCTCGTGCTGGTCTTCGCGCAACTGCGACGCACGCTGCTCGAGGTTCGACAGCGTCGGGTTGTCGCGCGCCCGGACGATCGACTTGCCGGCCGCGATCGAATCGCGCAGCGAACGCAGTTTCGCTTCGGCGGCGACGAGCCGGTCGTTCGCCGCGTTCAGCGATTGTCCGACGCCCTTGACCTGGCTGAGGACGCGGTTTTCGTCGCGCTCCAGCGAGACGATGTCGTGGTTGCGGCGGTAGTCGTCGAGCGCGCGCCGCTTCTCGGCGACGCGCTCTTCGAGTTTCGCGGCCTCGTCCTGCGCCCTGGTCGCACGGCTGCCCGAATCCTGGCGATAACGCTCGGCGAGCTCGCTGCGGTAAGTCTCGATCAACGCGTTGACGAGCGGAGCGAGCGCGTCGGCCGGCCGGCCGCTCGCCGCGAGCTCGACGACGTCGGTTCCTTCGACCGGCGCCGCGTCGAGCATGCGCCGATAGTCCTCGACGCTATCGCCGCCCTCGTTGGAGCCGGCCGGCAGCGGCGTGCCGACGGCGGCGAGCCGGGCGGCCGCTTTCTCGACGAGCGGGCGGCTCGTGAGCACTTCGACTTCGGTCAGGAACGCCGCCCGGCCTGCGTTCCTGCGTTCGTCGGCGGTGTCGCCGTTGCCCGGCATGTCGATCCGCAGTTGCGCGACGGTGCGGTATTCGGCGGGACGCGAGTAATCGTAGATCAGGCTCGCGGCGACGAGCAGCAGGAAACTCAGCCCGAAGACCGTGATGCGCCGCCGCTTGTGCGGCGCCGAGTAGGGGGTCGGGGCGAGGCCGGGCCAGAACGGATCGACAGTGGCCGGGCCGGTGTCGTCGCGGATCATGGCGTCAATCCATGCAGAATATCCGAGCAGCATGACGCGGGGCGCGAAGGGGCGCGGCAGGTCACCGCTGCATGACCGGCTGCGCAAGCGCGCGAAGCGAATTCTTCCATGGGGCCTGTCTCCTTCCTCGTCGCATCGCGTCGACTTGACGGACGGATTGAGTGGATGAACTGCGTATGCCTATTGAAGCATTCCGGCGGGGAAAACTCATGCAGGTATTCATCCGCTTACAGTCTCGGCGGACCGGGGCACAGCCGCGTCTTCCCCGCCCGCCTGGGGCCGGCCGGCGCGTGGTGCGAGGGGAGCGGCGAGCGGGTTTCGTCGCTGCCAGATTCAGTTGAAGCCGGGCGTGAAATCGGGCGTCTTGCCGCCGTCTGCGGCACGGGACGGACGGCGCTGCAGGGCGGTAAGGATGCCGGCGAGAATGTCCGCCGGGGAGGGCGGGCAGCCGGGGACGGTGACGTCGACCGGGATGACGTTCGACACTCGCCCGCAACTCGCGTAGCTCTCGCCGAAAATGCCGTCGGTGCAGCCGCAATCGCCGATCGCGACGACGAGCTTCGGTGCCGGAGTCGCATCGTAGGTGCGCTTCAGCGCAAGCTCCATGTGCCGCGACACCGGCCCGGTGACGAGCAGCATGTCGGCATGACGCGGGCTGGCGACGAACTTGATGCCGAGTCCCTCGATATTGTAGTAGGGGTTGTTCAGTGCGTGAATCTCGAGCTCGCAGCCGTTGCACGAGCCGGCGTCGACCTGCCGGATCGCCAGCGCGCGGCCGAGGATCGCGAGAATGTCGGCGTGGATCAGGTGGGCGCGGTGGCGCGACGCGGAAAGGGGCTGGGGGGCCGATGCGCCGGGATGGCCATGGCGGGCGATGTACTTGAGGATGTGCCACATCACAGATCCTGCGCGGAATAGCCGAGGTTGAAGGATTTGTTGATCAGCGGAAAGTCGGCGACGATGTTGTCGATGATCGCGTGCTCGATCACCGGCCAGTTCTGCCACGACGGATCGTGGCAATGGCAGCGCGCGATGCGCCCGCACACATCGGTTTCGAGTGCGACGAAAATTTCGCCGCGCCAGCCTTCGATCCAGCCGGCGCCAAGTCCTGCGGCGCGAATCGCGACCGGTACATGGAGCGGGCCGTCGGGCAGCGCCGCGAGCAGGGCGTCGATCAGCCGCAGCGACTCGAAACATTCGTCGAAGCGCACCGCGACGCGGGCGGCGACGTCGCCGTTGAACTGCAGGGACGCGGTCACCGGGAGCGCGTCGTACGGCGCCCACGGAAAGTCTGCGCGCAGGTCCGCGCCCTGTCCGCTTGCGCGCCCCGCGAGCCCGGTCAGCCCGAGCCGCGCGGCGAGTTCCGGCGTGACGCGCCCGGTCGTCACGAAGCGGTCCTGCAGACCGGCGTGCTCGTCGTAGATGTCATTCAGTTCGGCGACTTCGCGCGCGAGCGCGGCGGCTTCACGTCGCAGCTGCGTGGCGGCGGCGGCGTTAAGATCGCGCACGACGCCGCCCGGACGGATGCGGTCCATCAGCAGCCGGTGGCCGAACGCCTCGAAGTTCGCTCGCAGCCAGTCTTCGCGCAGGCGCGAGAACTGCGCGAGCGCAAAACCGAACGCGGCGTCGTTGCCGAGGGCACCGAGGTCGCCGAGATGGTTCGCGACGCGCTCGCGCTCGAGCAGCAGCGCGCGCAGCCACGTGGCGCGCTCCGGCACCACCACGCCGGCAGCCGACTCGGCCGCCATCGCGTATGCCCACGCATACGCCACCGTGCTGTCGCCGGACACGCGCCCCGCCAGGCGCGCGCCTTCGTCGATCTCCATCCCGATGAAGCGGCGCGCGATGCCCTTGTGTGCGTAGCCGAACCGCTCCTCGAGCCGCAGCACTTTCTCGCCAACGACCGAGAAGCGGAAATGCCCCGGCTCGATCGTGCCGGCGTGCACCGGCCCGACTGGAATTTCATGCACGCCGTCGCCTTCGACGAAGGCGAAGGGGTAGTTGTCGGGCTGCGGCGCGAAGCGTTCCTGGCCGGTGTTCTCGATGCGTAGCGGGAAGTAGTCGGCCGGCCACGCGCCGTGGCGCAGCCACGGGCGGGAATCGCCGCTGTCCTCGGCGTCGATGCCGACCAGATCATGTGCGGCGCGCTGCATACGCACCGCCGGGACGAAGAAGCGCGAGATGTCCGGGTAGGCCGGGCGCACCACGTCGAGCCCGAGTTCCGCCCAAAGCAAGCCTTCCGCGGTCGCGTACGCGGCCGCCACCGCAAAACCGTCTCCCGCCGCGCGCCGGTCGCTGCCCCACAGGCTCACGAGGCGGCCTTTCGCTTCGGCAACCGCGAGCGCGAGCGCGCTCCACTGCGCCGCATCGACGCCGGTGCGATACATCGGCAGCGGCGCACCGAGCCGTTCGAAGCGGCAATCGAGTCCGGAAAATTGCATGTCAGGCCTCCCGCCGGGCCGCCCCAAGGGAGGACTGCGCCCCCTCGGGGGGGTGAGGCAGGGGTTTCGCGGCGCACTGCGCCGTGCCTGCCGAACGGGCCGGCTGTGCAAAGCCGGCCCTTTGCGAACAAAGTGAGCGTGAGGGTTGTCGCATTCTAGCCTCCGATCATGCGCGCCGCCTCGCGGTACCAGCCGTCGAGCCAAGGTGGGATGTAGAGCCCGAGCATCAGCGCGAGCCCGAGATGGACGAACACCGGCAGCAGCGCCGGCGGATGCGCGAGCGGGCGCAGCGAGGTCTCGCCGAACACCATCGGCTGCACGCGGCCGAAAATCGCGGCGAAGGCGACGCCGAGCGCGACGAGCAGGAACGGCGTCGCCCACGGCAGCTCGCGCATCGCAGTGGTGAGAATCAGGAACTCGCTCGCGAACACGCCGAACGGCGGCATGCCGAGGATCGCCAGCGTGCCGAGCATCAGGCCCCAGCCGACTGTCGGATTCACTTTCAGCAGCCCGCGGATGTCCTCCATCAGCTGCGAGCCGGCCTTCTGCGCCGCATGGCCGACGGCGAAGAAGATCGCCGACTTCACGAGCGCATGCACGGTCATATGCAGCAGCCCGGCGAAGTTGGCGACCGGCCCGCCCAGGCCGAACGCGAAAGTCATCAGGCCCATGTGCTCGATCGACGAGTACGCGAACATGCGCTTGACGTCGCGCTGGCGTGACAGGAAGAACGCCGCGACGACGACGGTCACGAGCCCGAAGCCGATCATCATGCGCCCCGGCAGGCCGTTGGCGAGCGCGCCGTCGGCGAGCACCTTGCAGCGCAGCACCGCGTACAGCGCGACGTTGAGCAGCAGGCCCGACAGCACCGCCGAAATCGGCGTCGGGCCTTCGGCGTGCGCGTCGGGGAGCCAGTTATGCACCGGCACGAGGCCGACTTTCGTGCCGTAGCCGAGCAGCAGGAACACGAACGCAAGCGACAGGATCGCCGGGTCGAGCAGGTGCTTCGATTCCGCGAGATGCGTCCACAGCAGCGCACCGTCGCCCCCGCCGATCGCGCGCTCGGCGGCGAGATACAGCAGGATCGTGCCAAACAGTGCCTGCGCGATGCCGACGCCGCACAGGATGAAGTACTTCCACGCCGCCTCCAGGCTCGCCGCGGTGCGATACACCGACACCAGCAGCACCGTCGTCAGCGTCGCCGCCTCCATCGCGACCCACAGGATGCCGAGATTGTTGGTCGTCAGCGCGAGCAGCATCATGCCGTTGAAGAGCTGGTACATGCTGTGGAAGAGGCGCATGCGCCGCGGCGTCATCTTGCCGTGGTCGCGCTCGATGCGCATGTATGGGCGCGAGAACAGCGACGTCGTGAAGCCGACGAACGCGGTCAGCGTCACGAGGAACACGTTGAGCGCATCGACGAAGAACCACTCGCCCCACGCGAGCAGCGGCCCGTCGCGGATCACCAGGACGGTCAGCCACGCCGATGCAGCCAGCGTTGCGAGACTGATGCCGGCGTTCAATTCCGGCGCCCATTCGCGTTCGCCCCACAGCGCGAGCAGTGCACCCCCGACGAGCGGGATCGCGAGGACGAGCAGCAGCGCTTCCATCAGTCCTCCTTGAGCTTTTCGAGATGGCGGATGTCGAGGCTGTCGAACTGCTCGCGGATCTGGAACATGAACACGCCGAGGATCAGGATGCCGACCAGCACGTCGAACGCGATGCCGAGCTCGACGATCATCGGCATGCCGGAAGTCGCCGCGGTCGCCGCGAAGAACAGCCCGTTCTCCATCGACAGGAAGCCGATGACCTGCGGCACCGCCTTCGCGCGCACGATCATCATCAGGAAGGACAGCAGCACGCACGCGAGCGCGATGCCGAGCGTGCCGCGCGCGATCGACGCCGACAGCCCGGCAATCGGCGCGGCGAGGTTGAACGCGAAGATCACCAGCACGATGCCGATCAGCATCGTCGTCGGGATGTTGAAGAGGGTCTCGACGTCCCAGCGCACGTTGAGCCGTTCGATGACCCGATGCAGCAGGATCGGGATCAGGATCACCTTCAGCACGAACGTTATCGCTGCCGAGAAGTACAGGTGGTGCTGGCCGGTCAGATACGCGACGACGAGCGTCGCGCCGACGAGCGCGGCGCCCTGCAACGTGAACAGGTGGATCAGCGTCAGGATGCGGCGCTGCGCGATCATCGCGAACGCGAGCACCAGCAGCACGACCGCGAACAGATTGATCGACTGGGCAAGCAGCAGGTTCATGGTCCCCTCCGACGCGCCGAACCGATCGTCGCAAGCATGCGAGCACTCATCTCAAGCCCCGAGCAGGACGTGGACCAGCAACGCGATCACCGCGAGCAGGAACGCGGTCGCGAGGAATTCCGGCACGCGGAAAAGCCGCATCTTCGCGTTGATCGTCTCGATCAGCGCGAGCGCCACGCCGCCGACGGCGAGCTTCGCGACCAGCGCGGGGATCGCGAACAGGATCGCCAGCGGTGTGTCGGCTTCGGCGATGCCCCACGGCACGAACAGCGCGAGACCGATGCACGAGTACGCGAAGAGCTTCAGCGACGCGGCCCATTCGACGAGCGCGAGGTGCCGCCCGGAATATTCGAGGATCAGCGCCTCGTGGATCATCGTCAGCTCGAGGTGGGTCGCCGGGTTGTCGACCGGCACGCGCGCGTTCTCCGCGAGCGACACCATCGTGAACGCGACACCGGCGACCGCGAGGCTCGGGTAGATCGCGAACGGCTGGTGCGCGAGCGTCTCGACGATCTTCGCGAGCGACGTCGATTGCGTGATCAGCGACGCGGAAAACAGCACCATCAGCAGCGCCGGCTCGGCGAGAAAGCCGACGAGCATCTCGCGGCGCGCGCCGAGCGTGCCGAACGCCGTGCCGATGTCCATCGCCGCGAGCGAGATGAACATGCGCGCGAGCGCAAACAGGCCGACCAGCGCGATCGCGTCGGCGGCCGGGGCGAGCGGCAGGTCGGTCGACAGCGTCGGGGCGATGCCGCACGCGAGCGCCATGCAGCCGAACATCACGTAGGGCGCGACACGGAACAGCGGCGACGCGGTCTCGGCGACGACCGATTCCTTGTTGAACAGCTTGTGCAGCACGTGGTAGGGCTGCAGCAGGCTCGGCGCGCGGCGGTTCTGCAGCCACGCGCGCCACTGGTTGATCCAGCCGGTCAACAGCGGCGCGAGCGCCAGCGCGAGGACAATCGCGAGCAGCTGCGCGAAGAGGCCGATGAGCGTCATGATTTCGCCACCAGCAGCAGCACGATCAGCGTGACGAAGCTGTACAGCAGGTAGATCGCGATGCGCCCCCGCTGCAGCCGCCCGACTCCGCGCGCGATGCGCTCGGTGAGGCGTGCGAGCGGCAGGTACAGCCAGTGCCAGAAATGGTCCTCGATCGTCACGCGATAGACGGGTTTCGCCTCGAATGGCGACGGCAGCTCGCGTCGCATCCGGAACATCGGCTCGAAGATCTGGCGGATCGGCTGGCCGAAGCCCTCCGCGGTATCCTGCATGCGCGCGGTCTGGGCCGGATAGCCGCAGTCCCACGGCGGCGCGCGGCGCACGCGACCGTGGTAGAGCTTGTGCACCAGCGCTGTCGCAAGCAGCACCGCGAGGCTCACGACGACGAGGAACACCAGCGGGCTGTAGCTCGCGCGATCGATCGACGAAGGCGACAGCAGCAGCCAGCCGTTCGCCCGCACCGTGGCGCCGATGCCGCCGCCGACGAGGAGCTGGGTGACGCGGTCGATGACGCCGATGACCGGCACCGGGAACAGTCCCAGCAGCACGCAGCCGGCGCCGAGCCACACGAGGCCGGCGCGTTCGAGCGGCGAGGCCGCATGGGCTTCGGCGAGCTTCGGTTCGCGCGGCTGGCCGAGGAAGATCACGCCGAAGAACTTCACCATCGTGTAGCCGGCGAGCGCCGCGACGAGCGCGATGCCTGCGGCGAGCACCGGCACCAGCATGTTGAGGAAGGAGTCCGGCAGCCCGGTCGTGAACAGGAAGCTCTGCAGCAGCAGCCATTCGGAGACGAAGCCGGAGAACGGCGGCAGCCCCGAACTCGCGAACACGCCGACGAGCGCGAGCCACGCGACCCACGGCATGCGCCGCATCAGGCCGCCGAGCTTGCCGAGGCTGCGCTCGCCGGTCGCATGCAGCACCGAGCCGGTCGCGAGGAACAGCAGGCTCTTGAAGAACGCATGGCCGATGACGTGGTACAGCGCTGCGGTCAGCGCCAGCGCGGACAGCGCGGTCATCCCGTAAGCGTTGAACAGCACGCCGAGGCCGAGGCCGACGAAAAGGAGCCCGATGTTCTCGATCGACGAATAGGCGAGCAGGCGCTTCATGTCGGTTTGCACCGCGCTGAGCACGACGCCATACAGCGCCGTCGCCAGCCCCAGCGCGAGCAGCAGCACGCCCCACCACCACTGCTGCGCGCCGAGGAGATCGAAGCCGACGCGCAGCAGCCCATAGATCGCGGTCTTCAGCATCACGCCGCTCATCAGCGCCGACACCGGCGACGGCGCTGCTGGATGCGCTTCCGGCAGCCACACGTGCAGTGGCAGGATGCCCGCCTTCGCGCCGAAACCGAGCGTCGCGAGCAGGAACGCAACCGACGCCCACAGCGGCGGCAGTGACTGTGCGCGCATGTTCACGAACGTGTAGTCGCCGGTGTTCGCCTGCAGCACGCCGAAGCACAGCAGGATCGCGATCGCGCCGACGTGCGCCACGAGCAGGTACAGGAAGCCTGCTGCGCGGATCGCCGGCACGCGGTGGTTCGCCGTGACGAGGAAGAACGACGACAGCGCCATCGTCTCCCACATCACCATGAACGCATACGCGTCGTCGGCGAGCACGACCATCGCCATGCTCGCGAGGAAGATGTGGTATTCGAGGCACAGCAGCCCCGGCGGCGTTCCTTCGCCCTGACGGAAATAGCCGGCGGCGAAGATCGAGATGCCGACGCCGGTCGCGCCGATCACGAGCAGGAAGAACGCCGACAGGCCGTCGAGCCGCAGGTGGAACGGCAGGTCCGGCAGGCCGAGCGCGAGGACCGCCGTCTGCGGCGTGTCGAACAACGCCGCGAGCGCGAAGCCCGCCAGCGCGAGCCCGAGCGCGGCGCCCGCCGGGAACAGCGTGCGGGCGACGAAAGCGGTCTTGCGCAGCGCCGCGATCCCGGCGAGCCCGAGCGCGAGCCAGCCGGCGATGACGATCAGGATCCAGTCGAGCAGCAGCACGCGTGCGTGGCTTTCAGCGCCGGCGCTTGCCGGATGCCCACGGGTCGTCGCGATCCTCGCGGCGGTGGTCGAGCCGGTGCCGGATCCGCTGCGCCAGCGGCACCAGACCGAACGGATGGTCGAGGGCGAGCGCCCGGGCGCGCTCGAGCAGTTGCGCCCGGCCCGGCGGAAAATGCGGGTCCTTGCTCGCGAACACGATGCGGTTGGAGTCTTCGTCGGCGCGCACCGCGACCATCCTGCCGTCGAAGCTGGCGCGGATGCGTGACGCATAAAGGCCGTAGCGCCGGTCGCCCGACCACAGGTTCACCACCATCATGCCGCCCTCCGCAAGCATCGCGCAGCAGTAATCGTAGAAGCCGGCCGAGCACAGCTGCTCCGGCATCCCCCCGGCATCGAAGCCGTCGACGATCAGCACGTCCGGCGCTTCGCCGGGGTCGCGCACGTATTCGGCTCCGTCGCGACACAATACCTGCAAACGCGGTCCGTCCGGCGGGATTCCGAACGCATCGCGAAGGGCGATCACCTCCTGGTTGATTTCGACGGCGGTGACGCGCGTCCCGGGCATCGTCTTGAGACAGTACTTGAGCAGCGAACCGCCGCCGAGGCCGATCATCGCGACGTGGCGGGGTGCGGAGTGGAACAGCAGAAAACCCATCATCGCTCGGGTGTAGTCGAGCGCGAGCGCGTCCGGATCGTCCAGCGCCATCTGGCTCTGGATCGTGAGGCCGTCGAACTGCAGCGTGCGCTGCCCGTCGGCGTCGACGACGAACGGATGACCGTCGCCGCGCAGCGACAGCAAACCGCACCACCCCAGAAGGGTCTCCTTGTCGCTCACCCGCGGCCTCCATGCGTTTGCCCATTGCGTTCGCAACAGGTGCACACTACATTGCAAGCAATAGCACTTTCAATGTTAATTTGATGTTAATCGATATGAAAGAAAGCCGTACCGCCCGCCTGACGCTGTTGATCGATCCGCAGAAGAAAAAGCTCTTCGAGGAAATCTGCGCGAGCAAGGACCTGACGCCATCGCAGGTCGTGCGCCGCCTGATCCGCCAGTACGTCCAGGAAAACGCGGGCAGCCGCGAGTTGCCCGACTGGCTGAAGGGCAACGACTGAACGCGGCTTCCGACGCCACGCCGCTGTTGTGCCGTGTGTGCTCCGAGGGTGAAAATGACTCCCTTTTACGCCGTTTCCCGCCTGTTCCCGCCTCTGCAACGGGCAGGCCGGCCCAGGCGCCGCGTGTTCGGGAGCTTTCCCGATCCGCATCAATAGGATGAGATTCATGCTGCTGATGATCGACAACTACGACAGCTTCACCTACAACCTCGTCCAGTACTTCGGCGAGCTCGGGGCGGACGTCAAGGTGTATCGCAACGACGAGATCACTCTCGAACAGCTCGCGCTGATGAAACCTGCGCAGCTGGTGATTTCGCCCGGCCCGTGCACGCCGGCCGAAGCGGGAATCTCGGTCGCGGCGATTCGCGAGTTCGCCGGCAAGCTGCCGATCCTCGGCGTGTGCCTCGGGCACCAGAGCATCGGCGCGGCGTTCGGCGGCCGCGTCGTCCACGCACAGCGCCCGATGCACGGCAAGACGTCGCCGGTGTTCCACGAAGGGCAAGGCGTGTTCCGCGGGCTACCGAACCCTGTCACCTGCACCCGCTATCATTCGCTCGCGATCGAACGCGACAGCCTGCCCGACTGTCTCGAGATCACGGCCTGGACCGAAGACGGCGAGATCATGGGCGTGCGGCACCGCACGCTCGCGGTCGAAGGGGTGCAGTTCCACCCCGAGTCGATCCTTTCCGAGCACGGCCACCAGCTGCTGCGGAATTTCCTCGAACAGAACTGAAACCGGCAGGACGTCGCGAAACGCTTCCGCCCACTTTTACGAATTGCTCCTACAGGCCCACCATGACCATTACCGCCCAGGAAGCGCTGCAGCGCACGATCGATCACCGCGAGATTTTCTATGACGAAATGCTGTCGCTGATGCGCCAGATCATGGCCGGCGAGATCTCGCCGGTGATGACCGCGGCGATCCTCACCGGCCTGCGCGTCAAGAAGGAGACGATCGGCGAGATCACGGCGGCGGCGACGGTGATGCGCGAGATGTCGACGCCGGTGCGCGTGCCGGGGGCGGACCAGAACTTTCTCGATGTCGTCGGCACCGGCGGCGACGGCGCCAACACGTTCAACATCTCGACGACGACGATCTTCGTCGCCGCAGCCGGCGGCGCGCGCGTCGCGAAGCACGGCGGGCGCAGCGTGTCGTCGAAGAGCGGCGCCGCCGACGTGCTCGAGGCGCTCGACGTGAAGCTCGGGCTGACGCCGGAACAGGTCGCGGAATCGATCGAGGCGACCGGCATCGGCTTCATGTACGCGCCGGCGCACCACAGCGCGATGAAGAATGTCGCGCCGGTGCGCCGCGAAATGGGGGTGCGCACGATCTTCAACATCCTCGGACCGCTCACTAACCCGGCCGGCGCGCCGAACACGCTGATGGGGGTGTTCCATCCCGACCTCGTCGGCATCCAGGCGCGCGTGATGCAGCGCCTCGGCGCGGATCACGTGCTCGTCGTCCATGGGCTCGACGGCATGGACGAAGTGAGCCTCGGTGCGGCGACGATGGTCGGCGAGCTCAAGGACGGCGAGATCCGCGAATACCAGATCCACCCGGAGGACTTCGACCTGCAGATGGTCGGCAGCCGCAACCTGCGGGTCGAAACCGCCGACGAATCGAAGGCGGTGCTGCTCGGTGTGCTCGACAACCAGCCCGGTCCGGCGCGCGAGATCGTCATTCTCAACGCCGGGGTCGCGCTCTACACCGCGAACCTCGTCGATTCGATCGACTCCGGCATCCGGCGCGCGCGCGAGCTGATCGCGAGCGGCGCGGCGCGCGCGAAGCTCGACGAGTTCATCGCCTTCAACCGCAAGTTCGCGTGAGCGCACCGATGAGCGACATTCTGGACAAGATCCTCTCGGTCAAACGCGCCGAAGTCGCTGCCGGCAGCGCGGCGCGCCCTCTTGCGCAACTCCGTGCCGAAGCCGAAGTGCTCGCTGCGCCGCGCGATTTCGTCGGCGCGATCCGCGCGAAGATCGCTGCCGGAGACGCCGCGGTGATCGCCGAGATCAAGAAGGCGAGCCCGTCGAAAGGGGTGATCCGGAAGGATTTCCGCCCCGCCGAGATCGCGTTGCAGTACGAGCGCGGCGGCGCCGCCTGCCTGTCGGTGCTGACCGACCAGCAGTTCTTCCAGGGAGCGCCGGCGTATCTGCAGGCGGCACGCGGCGCCTGCAGCCTGCCGGTGTTGCGCAAGGATTTCCTCGTCGACGCGTGGCAGGTGTATGAGGCGCGTGCGATGGGCGCGGATGCGGTGCTGCTGATCGTCGCCGCGCTCGACCTCGCGGCGATGCGTGACATGGAGGCGGTCGCCGCGAGCCTCGGCATGGCGGTGCTCGTGGAGGCGCACGACGCGGCCGAGCTCGACGTCGCGCTGCAGCTCGCGACGCCGCTCATCGGCATCAACAACCGCAACCTGCGCACGTTCGACGTCAGCCTGCAGACGACGCTCGATCTGCTCGCGCGCGTCCCGGCCGGGCGCATCGTCGTCACCGAATCGGGCATCCTCGCGCCCGCGGACGTCGCGCTGATGCGGGCGAACGCGGTCAACGCCTTCCTCGTCGGCGAAGCGTTCATGCGCGTGCCGGACCCGGGCGAAGGATTGCGCTCGCTGTTCGGCTGAGCCGGACCGACGATGGCGCCCGCAGTCGAGACTTCGGTGCGGCGCCGGTTTTTCCGCATCGCAGGCGGACTGCTGCTGGTCGTGCTGCTGCTCGTCGTGGCGGCGGCGCTGTTTGCGACGTGGCTGGTGCGCACCGAATCCGGCCTGCGCTTTGCCGCCGACGCTGTCGGACGCCTGAGCGGCGGGGAGGTCGTCGTCGAGAACGCGTCCGGTCGTCTCGCCGGGCCGCTGCGGATCGACGCGCTGCGCGTCGCCACCCCGGACCTGCGGCTGCGGCTCGACAATCTCGCGCTGCAGTGGAACGCCGCGGCGCTGTTCGACCGCCATCTCGACATCGCGTCTGTCGCGATCGACGAAATCACGCTCGCGCGCCGCCCCGCTGACGCGCCCGCTCCCGCGCAAGGTCTTCCTGCGACGCTCGAACTGCCGTTCTCGCTGTCGCTGCGGGCGTTACAGGTCGGGCGCGTCGCGGTGCTCGACTGGCCCGCGGAGGGCGAAGATGCGGCGCCGGCCGACGCAGTGAAGTTCGAACTCTCGTCGCTCACGGGCGCGTTCGCAAGCGACGGGCGGCACCATCGTATCGAAGCCCTCTCTGCGACGCTGCCATTCGGCCAGGCCACGCTGTCCGGCGAAATCGACGGCGGCGCTGCCCCGTTCGCGCTGTCGGCCAGCGGCGGGCTGCACGGCGAGCGGGCCGGCCATGCCTACACGCTGAACTTCCGCGCCGACGGCGACCTCGTTGCTCCGCACCTGCTCGTCGAGGCCGAAGGCGCGGGCCTTGCCGGTAGCGCCGACATCGTCGCCGCGCCGTTCGAGCCGGTGCCGCTGCGCCGCCTGCAGGCCGCGCTCGGCGACCTCGACCCGTCCGCGTTCCAGGCGGACGCGCCACAGGCCGCGCTGCGCATCGAAGCCGATCTCACGTCCGCCCCTGGCGAAGCGTGTGTGCTCTCCGGGCCGGTGACGATCGAGAACCGTGCGCCCGGCACGATCGACCGCAACGCGCTGCCGGTCGAGCGCATCGCGGCGCAACTGCGCTGGACGCCGACCGAAACGAGTGCCGAGTCGCTGCTCGTCGAGCTGCCCGGCGCGGGCACCGTCGCCGGAAACGTCCAATGGTCGCCGGACGCCGGCACGGCATTCGGACGCGTGACTGCGACGCTGCAGCTCGCCGCCATCGATCCGGCCCGGCTCGACGCTCGACTGCCGAAAAGCAAGGTCGCCGGCAGCGTCGAAGCGGCAGGCGACGCGTCGCGGCAGACGGCGCGGCTCGACCTGCGCGTCGGCGCCGCGCGCATTCGTGCCGATGGCGAACTGACGGCGGCGGCGGACGGGGCGCAAACCCTCGTCGCAACCGGTGAGCTCGCGTCGTTCGATCCGCACGCGCTGCTCAGCCGCGCGCCTGAGGCAAGCCTGAACATGAATTTCGAACTGCGGGGCGAGCTCGGCGAGCGGCGGCGTTTCGATGCTCGCTGGCAGCTGCAGCCGAGCCGGCTCGAAGGCCGGCCGCTGAGCGGAAGCGGCCACGTCGTCATCGACGGCGAGCGGCTCGCCGACAGCGACCTCGACCTGACGCTCGCCGGCAACCGGGTGCAGGTGAAAGGCGCGTGGGGCGGGCGCGGCGACGAGCTGGACATCGACGTCGATGCCCCGGCGCTCGCCGCGCTCGGCGATGAATTCGGCGGCCGCGCACGGATCGAGGGAACCGTCAGCGGCACGCTCGAACGCCCCGGTGCGACGCTCGACCTGTCGGCGACGGCGCTGCGCCTGCCGGGCGGGCTGCGGGTCGCGGGACTCGACGCGCAGGGCCGGTTCGCCGACGGCATCGACGGGCCGCTCGAACTCGCGCTCGGCGTCACCGGATTGGGCCGCGGCGAGGACGAGAACCTCATCGACCGTGCGAAGCTCGGCGTCAGCGGGAAAGGTACGGACCACGTCATCGACTTCACCGCGAGCGGCCTCGAGGACGACACGCTGCGCATGCGCCTCGAAGGCGGCCTCGTGAGGAAGCCCGATGCTGCCGGTTCGGCGGACACCGCAGGCGGGGCCGGAGGTGCGGCCAAACCCGACTCCGCGCCGCCCGCCGATCCGCGAGCCCGCTTCGCGTGGCAGGGGCGTGCCGTGGCGCTCGAGACGGGCGGGCGGTTCGTCGCGCGGCTGACTTCGCCGGCACCGCTTTACATCGGGGCCGAACGTATCGCGCTCGGGACCGCTGCGTTCGACGCCGGCGAGCGCGGCCGCATCCGGCTCGACGAGACGCAATGGACGCCGCAGCTCATCGCCGCACGCGGTTCGCTGACCGGTCTCGCGCTGCGCCTCGCGAGCCGTCCCGACGGACGCCGCGAGGGGCGTGTGGGGCGTGTGGGGCGCGAGCGGGGGGCGCTGGTGCTCGGCGCCGAATGGGACCTGCAATTCGGGCAGAGCGCGAACGGCACGGCGCGCGTGTTCCGCGAGTCGGGCGACCTGACCGTCAGCGGCGAGCTTCCGGCGCGGCTCGGCCTCGAACATCTCGAAGCCCGGTTGACCGCGCGCGACAACCGCCTGGCGCTGTCGCTGGACGCGCGCGGGTCCGAACTCGGCGAACTGGTCGGTTCCGCAACCGCGCTGGCCGAGCGCGACCCGGGCGCGGGCTGGCGGCTTGCGCCGGACGCGGCGCTGCTCGGCTCGGCGCGGCTGGAGATGCCGTCGATCGCGTGGCTCGGGCGCCTGATGCAGGAAAATATCGTCACCGGCGGCAGCCTCGCAGCCGATTTCGCGCTCGCCGGCACGCCGTCCGACCCGCGCGCGAGCGGCAGCATCGACGGACGCGGGCTGTCGGTCGCCCTCGTCGACCAAGGGCTGCAGCTGACGGGGGGCGAACTCCGTGCGGAGTTCGATCGCGACCGGCTGCGCCTCGTCCGGCTCGAGTTCGTGTCGCCGAATCGCGTCCGGCCCGCCGACGGGCGCGTCCCGGTGGCGCGCTTCACGCGCGAGCCGGGCCGCCTCACCGCGTCGGGCCAGATCGCGCTCGACAGCGGCACGGGGAGTTTCGTCTACCAGGCCGACCGCCTGCCGATCCTGCAGCGCCCCGACCGCTGGCTGATCCTGTCCGGCGGCGGCACTGCGCGCAGCACCTGGACGACCCTCGACCTGGACGCGGAGTTTCGTGCCGACGCGGGATACGTCGAGCTCGCGGATTCGCCGCCGCCGAGCCTCTCCGAGGATGTCGTGATCCTCGGGCGCGAAACACCGTCCGGCAAAGGCGGCTTCAAGCTCTCTGCCGACGTGCTGGTCGCGCTCGGCGAGAACCTGTACCTGTCGGCGCTCGGCGTCGATACGCGGCTCGCGGGCGAACTGCAGCTGCGCGTGCGCGATGGCGAGCCGCTGAGCGCGATCGGCACGATCGCGACGGTCGGCGGCACTTATCAGGGTTATGGCCAGAGCCTCGTGATCGAGCGCGGTCGGATCAATTTCCAGGGACCGCTGAACAATCCGGGCCTGAACATCGTCGCGTTGCGCAAGGGGCTCGCGGTCGAAGCCGGAGTCGCGATCGTCGGCAGCGCAAGGCGGCCGCAGGTGCGGCTGGTGTCCGAGCCGAACGTGCCCGACCCGGAGAAACTGTCGTGGCTCGTCCTCGGCCGTCCGCCGACGGCCGGCGGCGGCGCGGACCTCGGCCTGCTGCTGCCGGCCGCGCAGGCGCTGTTCGGCGGGCCCGGCGGCGGCATGACCGAACAGCTGTCGCGCAGCCTCGGCTTCGACCAGCTCTCGATCGGGCAGGGGGAACTCAGCAGTGTCACGCGCGGCGCGACGAGCCGCGTCGTCGGCGAAGGTTCGGTCGTGACCGGCGAAGGCACTGTCAGCGGACAGGTGCTGTCGCTCGGCAAGCGCCTGTCGTCGGACCTGTTCCTGTCGTTCGAGCAGAGCCTCGGCGGTGCGGAAAGCCTCGTCAAGCTGACCTACCAGCTGACCCGCCAGGTCTCCGTCGTGGCGCGCGGCGGCAGCGACAACTCGGCGGACGTCTATTACACAATCTCCTTCAAATAAACGGGAATGGACGTGCGACAGCGCTGTCCTATCAGCAACGATTCCCAAGGAGGTGATCCGTATGACGGAACAGGAAATGCCCGCGGCACGTGAAACCGCCATTCTGGCCGGTGGCTGTTTCTGGTGCCTGGAGGCCGTGTTCAAGGATGTGGAAGGTGTGGAGTCCGTGACGTCCGGCTATACCGGCGGACGCGTCGATTCTCCGTCCTATCGCCAGGTCTGCGAAGGTGGAACAGGCCACGCGGAAGCCGTGCGCATCGTGTTCGACTCCGAAGGGATCGGCTACCGTGATCTGCTGGAGATATTTTTCGTCATCCACGACCCGACGAGCCTCAACCGGCAGGGCAACGACGTCGGCACGCAATACCGCTCCGCGATCTTCGCGACGACGGACGAGCAACTGCATGAAGCGCTCGCGGTGATCGAGGAAATGGGCGAGATGCGTGTGTACCCCTCGGCGATCGTGACCAAGGTCGAGCGTGCCGGCACGTTCTGGCCGGCGGAGGATGTGCACCGCGATTATTACGCGCGCAACTCGGACCAGTCGTATTGCCAGTACGTCGTCGCGCCGAAGATCGCGAAATTCCGCGAGAACTTCGCCAGCCGGCGCAAGCGTGGAGGGTAGAATCCGGATTTTCGCCTCAATCAGGAGAATACCGATGTCCCAGACCACGACCGCGAGCGGCCTCATCATCGAAGACATGGAGGTCGGCAGCGGCGCGACGGCCGAGAAAGGCAAGAGCGTATCGGTGCATTACACCGGCTGGCTCACCGACGGCCGCAAGTTCGATTCGAGCAAGGATCGCAACGATCCGTTCGAATTTCCGCTCGGCGCAGGCCACGTCATCCGCGGCTGGGACGAAGGCGTGCAGGGCATGCAGGAAGGCGGCCGGCGCAAGCTGACGATTCCGCCCGAGCTCGGCTACGGCGCGCGCGGCGCCGGTGGCGTGATCCCGCCGAACGCGACGCTGGTGTTCGAAGTGGAGCTGCTGAAAGTCCGCTGAGCACGGCTCATGCGGCGAGCGTGCGGGTCAGGCTGACGAAGTACCGCGGCGAGGCGCTCGACCGTTTCGAGGCGGTGAAACCAGCTGCAGCGAAGTCGTCGAGTGTTACCAACTCCTCGGCGAGACGGCCCTGCCTGCTCAAGCTCCATCCGCCGAAAAACGTTCTCGTCGTTCATGCTCAGCTTCCTGCTGAAGATCGCGGAAGTCGCGGAAGTCAACATCTCCCATTCGAGCGTCGCGCTACGCGGATCAAGAACGAAACGGCCCTGCCGGTTTGACGCAGGGCCGTTCGCTTTGCGCGGCACGCGTCACAGGCTGTGCCAGAACACCGCGATGACGCCGGCCGGCGCGACGTAACGCGCCAGCACATTCCACACGCCGAACCCGACGCGGCCGAGCCCGAGGTCCTCGCGCACGCCTTCGCGGTCGAGGAACCACGCGACGAACACGATCGCGCCGAGGCCGCAGGCCGGCAGCAGGAACTTGCTCGTCAGCTTGTCGAGCAGGTCGAAAATGGTCTGGCCGAAAATCAGCACTTCGCTCCACGCGTTGAATGACAGCAGCGCGGCGACGCCGAGCGTCCAGGTCGCGATGCCGGCGACAACGGTCGAGGCGACGCGGCCCATTGGCGTACGCTCCTCGAGCAGTGCGACGACCGGTTCGAGCAGCGAGATCGACGAGCTCAGCGCGGCGAAGGTCAGCAGCGCGAAAAACAGCATGCCTAGCACGAGCCCGCCGGCGAGCTTGCCGAACGCGAGCGGCAGCGTGACGAATACGAGGCCGGGGCCGGAAGCCGGGTCGAGTCCGTTCGCGAACACGATCGGGAAGATCGCCAGACCCGCGCACAGCGCGATCGTCGTGTCCGCGATTGCGACAGTGCCGGCGGCGCGGATCAGGTCGATGTCCCGGCCGAGATAAGATCCGTACGCGATCATCACCCCCATGCCGAGCGACAGCGTGAAGAACGCGTGACCGAGCGCCGCGAGCACGACGGTGCGGTCGAGCTTGCTCCAGTCCGGCGTGAAAAGGTAATCGACGGCGGCGCCGAAGCTGCCGGTCGTCATGCCGTAGCCGACCATCCCGAGCAGGATCACGCCGAGCGCGGGCATTAGCAGCTTCGTCGCGCGCTCCAACCCGCCCGACACGCCCATCGCGACGACGCCGACGGTCAGCAGCATGAACACCGAATGCCACGCGAGGAGCCGGCCGGGACTCGCGAGCAGGCCCGAGAACAGCCCTGCCGCCGCGTCCTTCCCGATGCCGGAGAAGCTGCCGGTGGCAGCTTCGGCGAGGTACGACAGCGCCCAGCCGCCGATCACGCTGTAGAACGACAGGATCAGGAACGCGGCGAGCGTCCCGCCCGCGCCGACCAGCACCCAGCCGCGCCCGCGGCCGTTTTTCCTCGCCAGGGCGGCCATGGTGTTGACCGGGTTTTTCTGGCCACGCCGTCCGATCAGCCATTCGGCGACGAGGATCGGCAGGCCGATCAGCGCAATGCAGCCGAGATAGACGAGAACGAACGCCGCGCCGCCGCTCTGGCCAACCATGTACGGGAATTTCCAGATGTTGCCGAGCCCGACGGCGGAGCCGACCGCGGCGATGATGAAGCCGAGCCGCGAGGACCAGTGGTCGTGCACCTTCGGTGCGCCCATCGCGGGTGCTCCGCGCGTCGTTTCGATCGCAGCCATGTCAACACGCTCCCCGCACGGCTACGCCGGCCGCAGGGGCGGGAAATCGGACAGAAAGTCGCATGAGGGTCTCCTCCGGTGGGCCCCGTGGGCGTCAAGGTCAAGGAGAGATCATGCCGCACCTTCGATGCGGCGGTGACCACGGCGTTCGCCTGCCCACGATGAAAGCGTCTCCACCTCGCCTTGTCGTATTCATCGCCGTTTGCGAGCGCCTTGCGCAGCGGAGCCGGGGAAGGCGCCCAGGACGATCGCCGTGATCCCTGCCTGACCGCTGACGCCCCCGCGTTGCGAACAGTCCGATCCCGCAAGGAAAAGGCCGACGTTGCACGCGGAGCCGTTTTCCCGGTCCAACCCGAGACCGGTCGCCACCCCGCGGTACTCCCGGCCGCCATCGCCACAAGCGCCGGCGGAAGGAAGTGCCGCACCCTCGACACCGACGAAGGAGACCAGCATGAGCGTGTTTTCCACTCCCGATTTCGCCGACCACGAACAGGTCGTGTTCTGCAGCGACGACAAGAGCGGCCTGAAGGCGATCATCGCGATCCATAATTCGAATCTCGGCCCGGCGCTCGGCGGTTGCCGGATGTGGCCGTATGCGAACGAGGACGAGGCGACTCGCGACGTGTTGCGGCTGTCGCGCGGCATGACTTACAAGTCGGCGATGGCGAACCTCGAGCTCGGCGGCGGCAAGTCGGTCGTCATCGGCAACCCGCGCACCGACAAGACGCCCGCGTTGCTCGAAGCGCTTGCGCGCGCGATCGACCGGCTCGGCGGACGCTACGTCGCGGCCGAGGACTCGGGCACCGGCGTCGCCGACATGAAGCTCATGTCGCAATTCACGCCGCATGTCTGCGGCGTCCGCGACAAGCCGGCCGAGCACGGCACGCGCAGCGGCGACCCGTCGCCCTCGACCGCATACGGCACGCTCGTCGGCATCCGCGCGGCGGTGAAGGAGCGGCTGGGGCGCGATTCGCTCGACGGCCTGCGCGTCGCGGTGCAGGGGCTCGGCCATGTCGGCCTCGATCTGGCGCGCCGGCTGAAGGCGGCGGGCGCCGAACTGTGGGTCACCGACCTCTGCCGCGAGCCGCTGCGCGCCGCGGGCAGGGAACTCGGCGCGGCCGTCGTCGCGCCGGACGAAATTTTCGGCCTCGATGTCGACGTGTTCGCTCCGTGCGCGCTCGGCGCCATCCTGAACGACCGGACGATCCCGGAACTGAAGGCGAAGATCGTCGCCGGCGCCGCGAACAACCAGCTCGCCGAACCGCGGCACGGCACGGCGCTGATGAACCGCGGCATCCTGTACGCGCCGGACTACGTCATCAACGCCGGGGGCATCATCGACGTGTATTACGAGCGCATCGGCAACTTCGATCCGGCGGCGCTCAGGCGGCACATCGAGGGCATCCACGACAACCTGCTCGAGATATTCGCCCGTGCGCGCGCCGAAGAGCGGCCGACCGGCGAAGTCGCCGACGCGATCGCCGAAGAACGCTTCAGGCGCTGACGTCGTGGCGCCGGGCAGCCGCCGCCCGTCGTCCGGGCTTTTCCCGTGTGGCGCGCCTGCGGCGAACGGCCGGCGTGGTTTACCATGTCGGCCGTTCCGTTCCCGTTGTCATCATGCGCACCCTCACTCCGCACCAGGCCCTGCTGCTGTCGATCCTCGCCGCGCTGACCACGATCGGCATGAAGGCGGGGGCGTGGTGGCTGACCGGCTCGGTCGGATTCCTCTCCGATGCGCTGGAGTCCCTCGTCAACCTCGCCGGCGCGTCATTCGCGCTGCTGATGGTGTCGCTGGCGCGCGCTCCGGCCGACTCCGGGCACCCGTACGGCCACGGCAAGGCGGAATATTTCTCGGCCGCTTTCGAAGGCATGCTGATCTTCGTCGCGGCGCTGGTGATCCTCGCGATGGCCGTCGAACGCCTGATCCATCCGCAGCCGCTCGGCGCGCTCGGTCTGGGCACGGTGCTGTCGATCGGCGCGAGCCTCGTCAACCTGGTCGTCGCGCGCATCCTGTTCGACGTCGGGCGCGCGCACCGTTCGCTCGCGCTCGAAGCCGATGCGCGTCATCTGATGACCGATGTGTGGACGACCGCAGGCGTCGTCGCCGGCGTCGGTCTGGCGAGCCTCAGCGGCTGGAACTGGCTCGATCCGCTCGTCGCAGCGGGCGTCGCGGTGAATATCCTGCGCGAAGGCTGGGGGCTGATGCACCGCTCGGTCGACGGCCTGATGGACCGCGCGCTCGACGACGCCGAAATCCGCCGCATCGAGGCGGTGCTGCAGTCCTGTTGCAACGGGGGCGGACGCTTCGTCAACCTGAAGACGCGCGTCGCCGGTGCGATGCAGTTCGCGCATGTCGATCTGCGCGTGCCGGGAGACTGGACGGTCGCGCACGCCCATGCGCTTGCCGACGCGGCTGAGGAGGCGGTCAGGACGCAGACCGGGACGCGGCTGACGACTCATATCGAGCCGATCGATTAGCTCCCCGCAGCACGCGCCGAGGGCCCGCTCACGTCGTTGCCCCGGCCCCTCCGGGTTCGGCCATCGAATCGCCGATGATCTGCCGCGCGTAAGTCGTCTGCTCCTCGGTCGCGGTGTGCGCGACGAGGACCACATGGCCGCTTGCGAGCGCATCCTTGACGAGATCGGCGACGTCGCCCTTGCTGTTCTCCGCGCCCGCCGCCGCGCCGACGATCGCGCCGAGGCTTGCTCCCCAGCCGAGCATCGACAGTGCGCCGAGCACCGGGCTGGCGACGAACAGGCTGATGTTCGCCGCCGCCAGCGCAACGGTTCCCGCAGCGCCGGCGAGCGTCCCGACCGCGGTGCCGATCGCGCCGTCGCGCAGCACTTCCTTCAGCACGTCGTCGCTGTCCGCGGTGGCGTCCTCGTTCTCGCGGCTGCGGCCCGGTTCCAGCAGCCTCGCCTTGTCCCGCGGCAGGCCGCGCTGAACAAGCTGATCCAGCGCGGCTTCGGCCGCCGCGCGTGTCTCGTAGACACCCAGTACTCTGTGCAGGTAGTTTTCCATCGTGTGCTCCTGTCCGGCGGACGGTGCGCCGTCGCACGCGTTTTCCGCATCCGGGATATTAACCCGGCGATTAAATACAACCGTTCGCCCTGAGCTTGTCGAAGGGCACGCCAGGGCTTCGGCAAGCTCAGCCCGAACGGTATTTAGTTGCCGGGGTAATAGAGTGCGGCGGAGAGGCTCGCGTTCCGATGCCCTGCACGGATGCGCGGCCGAAGGCTTTCCCATACGCCTGCTGCGTCGAGGTCCGGGCTCAATCCTTGCGGGAGTCGTCGAACCGTTTCCGGCTGCGGCGCACGGCAAGGTGCGCGGCGAGCCCGATCGCAGCGACGAGGACGATGAAGATGAGAGGATGCAGCAGATCACGCACGGAGCGTACTGTATCGCGGCACGCGCCCGCGCGAGCGAGCGGCGCGGCCCGATTCCGGAAATTTCGCCGATGACTCGCTCCGCAAGTCCCGTTCGCACCGCCGTCCTGTTCGCGACGGTGTTTGTCGAAGGCTTTTCGTCGCTTGGCGCGGAAATCATCGCGCTGCGCCGCCTCGTGCCGCATCTGGGCAGCGCGATCACCGTGACGGCGCCGACGATCGGTTTCTTCCTGCTGGCGCTCGCGCTCGGCTACCAGGCGGGCGGAGGCGTCGAGCGCGATTTTCTCGGCCGCGTGCGACGCAACTTCCTGCTCGCCGCTGCATTGATCGCAGTGGGACTCGCCGGACCGGTCGTCGACGCGTTGTTCGTGCACGTCACTCCGGCGCCGCTCGCGTACCTGATCTTCGTCGCCGGCGTGCTGTGCCCGATCGCGTGGCTGCTCGGCCAGACGGTGCCGGTGCTGACCAACCTGCTGCGCGACGATCGTGTCGGCGCGCGCAGCGGCGCGGCGCTGTACTGGTCGACGCTCGGGTCTTTCCTCGGTTCGCTGTCGCTGTCGTTGCTGGTCATGCAGTGGGTCGGCGTCGCCGCGGCGATCCTCGTCTGTGCGGCGCTGCTCCTCTTTCTCGTGCCATGGCTGCAGGATTCCGGGGAACGGACGGTGGCGGCCGACCTGGCGATGATCGCGCTGGTCGCGGTCGCGGCCTTCGGCGGCAATGTGCTGCTGCCGCAACAGATCGAAACTGCCTACGCCACTTACCGGGTCGGCCCGGTGGCGCTGCCCGGCATGACCGAGCCGCGGGTATTCTGGATCAACAACCAGGTCGCGTCGATCATCGACGACAGCGAGCCGCCGCGCTATACGCGTTACATCGAGCGGCTGCGCTCCGTGATGCTCGAAGAAATGGGTTTTCGCAACCGCAGCATCCTCGTGCTCGGCGCCGGCGGCTTCACGCTCTCGCACCGCGAACCGCTCAACGACTACCTCTACGTCGATATCGACCCGGCGATACGCGAACTGGCAGAGCGGGAATTCCTCGGTGCCCGCAGCCGCGGGCGTTTCGTCGCCGCCGACGCGCGGCGTTTTGTCACCGACACCGACGAGCGCTTCGACGCGGTCGTCGTCGACGCCTACAGCGCGCTCACGAGCATTCCCGCCCATCTGGTCACGCGCGAATTCTGGCACGGGACGCAGCGCGTGCTGGCACCGCAGGGCGTGATGTTCGCGAACCTGATCCTCGATTCACGCCTCGCGACGCCGTACGCGCGCAACCTGCTCGCGACGATCCAGTCGGTATACGGCCCGTGCGCCGTCGAAATCCTGCACCGCGACCGCCCGCTGTCGAACGTCCTGGTGCAATGCTTCGCCGGCAGCCCGCCGCCGGCCGCCGAGCCCTACACCGACGAGCGCAACCGCGCGGATATCGACTTGCTGCGCCCGGCCCCGAGCGATTAGCGCGGAGCGGCGCGCGCCGCGGCTGGCGCAGCTTCGCCGGCCTTCGAGCCGGCTCCGTGCGCATAGACGTGCGTGAATTCGGCGCCGAGCAGGAACACGAGGCTCGAGTAATACACCCACACGATGACGACGATGAAAGTGCCGGCCGCGCCGAAGCCGGACGCGAGCGCGCTCTTCCCGATGTAGAGGCCGATGAGGAACTTGCCGATCGAAAACAGCAGCGACGTGACCGCCGCTCCGATCCATACGTCGTCCCAGGCGATCGGGACGCTCGGCAGGATCTTGAAGATCATCGCGAAGAGCCCGGTGATGACGACGAATGACACGAGGAAATTCACTGCCTGCAGCGTCAGCTCCCAGTTGCCGAACCAGCCGCCCCACCATTCCCCGAGCGCGGCGAGCGCGGCGTTGAGGATCAGCGACACGATCAGCAGGAAACCGACGCCGAGAACGATGCCCAACGACAGCAGGCGCGCGCGCACGAGGCCGCTGATGCCTGTTTTCTGCTTGTCCGGTGGCACTTTCCACACAATGTCCAGGTCGGTCTGCAGTTCGGCAAACACCGTCGTCGCGCCGACGATCAGCGTCAGCGTGCTGACCACCGTCGCGATCACGCCACCTTCGGGATCGCGTGCCGCCTCGAGCACGGTCTGGATGCCTGCCGCGCCGGTGTCGCCGACCATGCCGCCGAGCTGCTCGACGATTGCGTTGCGCGCCGCTTCTTCGCCGAAAACCAGGCCGGCGATCGCGATCGAGATCAGCAGCAGCGGAGCGAGCGAGAACACGGTGTAAAAGGCGATCGCCGCGCCCATGCTCGAGGCGCGGTCGTCGATCCACGCTGTGACCGACTGCTTTGCCAGCGTCCACAGCATTCGTGCCGAAATTGCCACGGTCCACCTCCGATGGCGACCTTTCGCTGCGACGCCGGCAAACCGCGTACCCGCCGCCCGCGTAGGGGCTGCGTGCCAAGGTGCTGCGTGCGAAGGTGCTGCCTGCGGAGGTGCCGTCGCTTCAGATCTCGCGCGCGATCTCGGCGAGGATGTCGGCGCCGTACGCTTCGAGCTTGCGGTCGCCAATACCCGAAATGCCCGCGAGCTCGGCGAGGGTCGCGGGCCGGGCGAGCGCGATTTCGCGCAGCGTCGCGTCGTGGAAGATCACGTAGGCGGGGACGTTGCGTTCGCGCGCGGTCGCCGCCCGCCACGCGCGCAGGCGGTCGAACAACGTCAGCGGCACGCCGTCCGGGATCTCCAGGCGGGTGCTGCGGCTGCGCTTCGCACGGCGCTTTTCCGGCGCGAGGCGCAGCGCGAACCCGGCTTCGCCGCGCAGCAGCGGGCGGGCGAGGTCGGTCAGCGTCAGCGCGCTGTGGCGGTCGTGGTCGACAGCGAGGAGCCCCCGTGCCACGAGCTGGCGGAACAGCGTGCGCCAGGTTTTTTCGTCGAGGTCGGCGCCGATGCCGAACGTGCTGACCTTGTCGTGCTCCCAGTCGCGCACCTTGTCGGTGAGTTCGCCGCGCAGCACGTCGATGACGTGGCCGGCGCCGAAGCGCTGGCCGGTGCGGAACACGCCCGACAGCGCGCGGCGCGCCGCGTCGGTCGCATCCCACGTGCGGGGGGGCTCGAGACAGTTGTCACAGTTGCCGCACGCCTCGCCCGCTTCGCCGAAATGCGCGAGCAGGAACTGGCGGCGGCAGCCGGTCGTCTCGACCAGGCCGACCAGCGCGTCGAGTCGCGCGCGCGCCCGCCACTTGAATTCGTCCGCGCCTTCAGACTCGTCGATCATGCGCCGTTGCTGCACGACGTCCTGCGCGCCCCACGCCATCCACGCCTGCGCTGCGAGGCCGTCGCGCCCCGCACGCCCGGTTTCCTGGTAATAGCCTTCGATCGAGCGCGGCAGGTCGAGGTGGGCGACGAAGCGCACGTCGGGCTTGTCGATGCCCATGCCGAACGCAATCGTCGCGACCATGACGATGCCGTCTTCGCGCAGGAAGCGGCTCTGGTGCGCGGCGCGGGTTTCCTGTGCCATGCCGGCGTGGTAGGGGAGCGCACGGATGCCCTGTTCGCCGAGCCACGCCGCGGTCTCCTCGACCTTGCGCCGCGACAGGCAATACACGATGCCCGCTTCGCCGCCGTGATCGTCGCGGATGAACGCGAGCAGCTGGGCGCGCGGATTGTCCTTGTCGACCATGCGGTAGCGGATGTTCGGTCGGTCGAAGCTCGACACGAAGCGACGGGCGTCGCCGAGCGCGAGGCGTCGGGCGATTTCCTCGCGGGTTTCCGGGTCGGCCGTCGCCGTCAGCGCGATCCGCGGCACCGCCGGGAAGCGTTCGGACAGCACCGACAGCTGCAGGTATTCCGGCCGGAAGTCGTGGCCCCACTGCGACACGCAGTGCGCCTCGTCGATCGCGAACAGCGCGATGCGTCCGGCCTCGTGCAGCCGGTCGAGCGTCGCGAGCAGGCGCGCCGTCAGCAGGCGTTCGGGGGCGACGTACAGCAGGTCGAGCCGTCCGGCGACGAGGTCGCGCTCGACCGCAGCGGACTCGTCGGCGGCCTGGCTCGAGTTCAGATAGGCGGCCGCGACGCCGGCTTCGCGCAGCGCGCTGACTTGGTCCTGCATCAGCGCGATCAGCGGCGACACGACCACCGCGGTGCCCGCGCGCATCAGTGCCGGGATCTGGAAGCACAGCGACTTGCCGCCGCCGGTCGGCATCAGCACCAGGGCGTCGCCGCCGGCAGCGACGTGTTCGACGATCGCCTCCTGCTCGCCGCGGAATGCGGTGTAGCCGAAGACGTGCTCGAGAAGGTGGAGCGAGGAGGGGGAACCTGCAGCGAGAGTCATCGGCCGCATTTTAACGGCGTCGTGCGTCGTCGGGCGCCCGATCGGCCGGCCGCTGCCGCAGCGGCGCCCGCACCCGTTGCGGCGCGCGCGATTTCAGCCGCCGCGGATGCGCCCGAGCAGGGCCGTCGTCGAGCGCTCGTGCTCGAACGGAATCGAATGCACGGCGCCGCCCCAGCCGCGCACTTCGGTCGCGCCGACGATCCGCTCGGGCGCCCAGTCGCCGCCCTTGACGAGGACGTCCGGCCGAGCTTCGAGGATGCACCCGAGCGGCGTGTCTTCGTCGAACCACGTCACGAGGTCCACGCATTCGAGCGCGGCCATGACCGCAGCGCGATCCTCGAGCGGATTGACCGGCCGGTCGTCGCCCTTGCCCAGACGCCGCACCGACGCGTCGGTGTTCAGCGCGATGATCATTGCCGCGCCGAGCGCGCGCGCCTGGGCGAGGTAGGTCACGTGGCCGCGATGCAGGATGTCGAAACAGCCGTTCGTGAATACGAGCGGGCGGGGGAGCGCCGCGGCACGGCTCGCGAGTTCCTCGGGCGGGCAGATCTTGGCCTCGAAAGCGGGGCGGAAATAGCGCATTTTTCGTGTCGCAGTGGGTCGGCGCCGCGATTCTAGCGCGGAAGCGCGCGGCAGGTTGGCCGCGGCACCGAACACCCTGGGGGAAAACCCTGATACGGTCTTCCATTCCTTGCAGACAGTAAGCGATTAGCACGTACTGCGCTGCAAAATATTGATGATGCTCAAAAACCTGTATTGCGAATGCCGATTTTGCTATGGCATGATCAGTTCGACTACACGGAAAAGTCCTTCATCATCAAGGCTGCGATTCCTTCCGGGTAGCGGTTTGTTCTCGCCGATTCGTCGCGACTCGCGGCTTCCGGCGCCGGCCGTCACGGTTCGGGAAGCGGGCTCGCGCGTCATGCGATTCCGCGTCCCCGGCGACGCCGACACTGCATTCGATAGAGGTTGGGACATGCGTCTTGCCGGTCGCGTTGCAGCTCCAGTCATCCTGCTCCCCGTAGCTTCCGCTGCCGTCGCGCAGAGCATACCGAGCAAATTCAACCTCCCGCCGCCCGTCACGTCGATCGGCGCCCAGATCTACGACCTGCACAACCTGATGCTGATCATCTGCCTGGTGATCTTCATCGCGGTGTTCGGCGTCATGTTCTGGGCGGTCTTCCGGCATCGCAAGTCGCGCGGCGCGGTCGCGGCGAATTTCCACGAGAACACGTCGGTGGAGATCGCCTGGACGATCATCCCGGTGTTCATCCTGCTCGGGATGGCGTGGCCGGCGACGAAGACGGTGCTGGACATGAAGAACACCGCGGACCCCGACATCACGATCAAGGCGACCGGCTACCAGTGGAAATGGGGCTATGACTACCTGCAGGGCGAAGGGCAGGGGATCCGCTTCGTCTCGAACCTGTCGACGCCGCGCGACCAGATCGAGGGGGCGGCACCGAAAGGCGAGCATTACCTGCTCGAGGTCGACAACCCGCTCGTCGTGCCGGTCGGCAAGCGCATCCGGGTGCTGACGACCGCCAACGACGTGATCCACTCGTGGTGGGTGCCGGCGTTCGGCGTCAAGCAGGATGCGATCCCCGGTTTCATCCGCGACGCGTGGTTCCGCGCCGATACCGAAGGCGTGTATCGCGGCAATTGCGCCGAGCTGTGCGGACGCGATCACGGCTTCATGCCGGTCGAAGTGCACGTCGTGTCGCAACAGGCTTACACCGAATGGGTCGCCCGCCAGCTTGCGGCAGGGGCGGCCGCATCTGCCACGGCAGGCGCAGCGGCGCAGGGCGCCACGCAGGGGCCGGCCGCACCGGCTGCCGAAGCGGCGCAACCCGCACCGGCTAACGCCGCCCCGGCAGGCAACTGAACGGCAGCACGAGCGCAGCACCCGCTCCGGCCAGCAAGCCGGAGCGGAACGTCAAGGAGGCAGCATGGCCGCGGTAACTCCCGATCAGTTGCACGACCAACATCACGGCCCGACCGGGCTGATGCGCTGGGTCACGACGACGAATCACAAGGACATCGGCACGATGTACCTGATCTTCAGCTTCGTGATGTTCCTGTCCGGGGGCGTGCTGGCGCTGACGATCCGGGCCGAACTGTTCCAGCCCGGCCTGCAGATCGTCCAGCCCGAATTCTTCAATCAGCTGACGACGATGCACGGCCTGGTGATGATCTTCGGCGCGATCATGCCGGCTTTCGTCGGCTTCGCGAACTGGCAGATCCCGCTGATGATCGGCGCCAGCGACATGGCTTTTGCGCGCATGAACAACTGGAGCTTCTGGCTGCTGCCGCCGGCGGCAATCCTGCTGATCGGCTCGTTCTTCGTGCCCGGCGGCGCGACCGCGGCCGGCTGGACGATGTACGCGCCGCTGTCGGTGCAGATGGGCATCGGCCAGGACATGGCGATTTTCGCGGTGCACATCATGGGGATCAGCTCGATCATGGGCGCGATCAACATCGTCGTCACGGTGCTCAACATGCGCGCGCCGGGCATGAGGCTGATGAAAATGCCCCTGTTCTGCTGGGCGTGGCTGATCACGGCCTATCTGCTGATCGCGGTGATGCCGGTGCTCGCCGGCGCGGTGACGATGGTGCTCACCGACCGGCACTTCGGCACGAGCTTCTTCAACGCCGCGGGCGGCGGCGACCCGGTGATGTACCAGCACATCTTCTGGTTCTTCGGCCACCCGGAGGTGTACATCATGATTCTCCCGGCCTTCGGCATCATCAGCCACATCATCCCGACGTTCGCCAGAAAACCGCTGTTCGGCTACGCATCGATGGTGTACGCGCTCGCAGCGATCGCGATCCTGAGCTTCTCGGTGTGGGCGCACCACATGTTCACGACCGGCATGCCGGCGGTCGGGCAACTGTTCTTCATGTACGCGACGATGCTGATCGCGGTGCCGACCGGCGTGAAAGTGTTCAACTGGGTCGCGACGATGTGGCGCGGTTCGATGAGTTTCGAGCCCCCGATGCTGTGGGCGGTCGGCTTCATCCTGGTGTTCACGATCGGCGGCTTCACCGGCCTGATCGTCGCGGTCGCGCCGATCGACATCCAGGTGCAGGACACGTATTACGTCGTCGCGCATTTCCACTACGTGCTGGTGGCCGGGAGTCTCTTCGCGCTGTTCGGCGGCGCGTACTACTGGCTGCCGAAATGGACCGGCCACATGCCTGACGAGCGTCTCGGCAAGATCCATTTCTGGTGCTCGATGATCTTCTTCAACATCGCGTTCTTCCCGATGCATTTCCTCGGGCTCGCCGGCATGCCGCGGCGCATCCCGGACTACGCGCTGCAGTTCGCCGATTTCAACATGCTCGCGACGATCGGCGCGTTCGGCTTCGGCCTGTCGCAACTGATCTTCATCGTCGTCGCGGTCAAATGCGTGCGGGGCGGCGCAAAAGCGTCGGCGCGCGCGTGGGACGGCGCCGACGGGCTCGAATGGACGGTGCCGTCACCGGCGCCGTACCACACTTTCGAGGAAGCACCGGTCGTGCGGTGATGATGAGCATGACAAGGGATCCGCGCCGCTCGGCGAACGTCCGTACCGCCCTGGTGCTGGCGGCGCTCGCCCTGGCGTTCTTCGTCGCCGTCATCTTCAAGTACGGAGTGTTCGCGCGATGAGCATGATCGCTGCCGAGAACCGCCGGCTGCTGTTCCGCCTCGCAGTGGCGGCGGTGGTGATGTTCGGCTTCGGCTTCCTGCTCGTGCCGTTCTACGAAAAGATCTGCGAGGTCGCCGGCGTCAACAACCTGCTGCAGCCGGACCGCGTCGCGAATTCGCAGGTGGACGCCTCGCGCACGGTCACCGTGCAGTTCGACGCCAATACCCACGACCTGCCGTGGCGCTTTCGCCCGCTTCAGGCGGCGGTGAAAGTCCATCCGGGGGAACTGGTGACGATCGCGTACGAAGTGTCGAACATCCGCGACGAGCCGATCACCGGACAAGCCGTGCCGAGCTACGGGCCGCAGCGCGCCGGGAAGTTCTTCCGCAAGCTGGACTGCTTCTGCTTCACGCAGCAGACGCTTCAGGCGGGGGAAAAGCGCACGATGCCGGTCGCCTTCGTCGTCGATGCCGAACTGCCTGCCGAGATCACGACGATCACGCTGTCCTATACCTTCTTCGAAATCGCAGGCCGACGGGTGGTCGGCGCACCCGGAGGCGGAGCCGCGTCTTGAGGGATGAACGGGACGACGGCCAATTGCCGGGGCCGGGCCCGGAACTGCAGGGCGAGCCGGGCCGGGCCGGTTTCTGGGCGACTTTCAGGGCCGTGCTGTGGTCGTTTCTCGGCGTGCGACGGCACGACGCCTACCACCGCGACGCCACTTCGCTGGACCCGAAGCTGGTCGTCGCGGTCGGGCTGCTGGCGGGATTGCTGTTCGTGCTCGGCCTCGTCACGGTCGTGCACTTCGTCGTCGGAGCATAGAAGGCCTGGGAGGCAGTCATGACGCACACGCTGGACAAATACTTCGTGCCGGAACCGTCGAAGTACCCGATTTTCGGCTCGATCGCGCTGCTGCTGTTCGCGTCCGGCGCGGTGATGTGGCTGAACAAAATCGGCGGCGGGCGATGGGTGCTGCTGCTCGGCGTCGCGACGCTCGTCTACATGCTGTTCGGCTGGTTCGGACAGGTGATCCGCGAATCCCAGAGCGGCAAGTACGGCAAGCAGGTCGACCGCTCGTTTCGCTGGTCGATGGGGTGGTTCATTTTTTCGGAAGTGATGTTCTTTGCCGCGTTCTTCGGCGCGCTGTTCTACGCCCGCGTGCTGAGCGTGCCGTGGCTTGCGAGCGGCGCGAACGAGGCATTGATCTGGCAGGGTTTCACCGGCGCGTGGCCGTCCGACGGGCCCTATCTGGCGGACCCTTTCACGCCGATGGGGGCGTGGGGCATCCCGGCGCTGAACACGCTGATCCTGCTGTCGTCGGGAGCGACGCTGACGTGGGCGCATTACGGCCTGCTGAAGGACAACCGCAGCCAGCTCAAGATCGGCCTGCTGCTGACGATCCTGCTCGGTGTGACGTTCCTCGGCTTCCAGATCTACGAATACGTCCACGCCTACCGGGAACTCAATCTGCAGCTCGACACCGGCATCTACGGCTCGACATTCTTCATGCTGACCGGCTTCCACGGCCTGCACGTGACGATCGGCGCGATCATGCTGACGGTCGCGCTCGGCCGCGTGCTCGCCGGCCACTTCAGCCCGGAGCACCATTTCGGCTTCGAGGCGACCGCGTGGTACTGGCACTTCGTCGACGTCGTATGGCTGATGCTGTTCGTCGTCGTGTATTGGCTATGAACCGAGGCGCTGCGTGATCAGCCCCGACGCCAACCCCGCCATCAGCAGCACGAACAGCGCGATCGACAGCGCGACGCGCAGCGCAAGCGCATGCACGGTGCGCCGGCCCTTGCCTTGGTCGCGCAGCAGGAACACCAGCGCCGACGCGAGGCTGGCGACGATGAGCACCAGAAAGACGATCACGACGATGTTCATGACGGGACTCCGGCGAGCTGGCGAAGAGTTCCATTCTGGTCGAAGCGGACGGCGGCGGCGATGATTTTTCGCCGCTTTCATCCGCTGCCGCTGATCGCCGGCGTTGCGCTGGCGCTGCTGACCGCGCAGCTCGGCAGCTGGCAGCTGGGCCGGGCGGCGGAGAAGACCGCGCTGCAGGCGCGCATCGAATCCGCGGCGGCTGCCGCACCGGTTTCGCCTTCGGCAGCGACGCAGGTGGCCGAATGGCAGCCGGTCCGGCTGCACGGTGAATGGGTCCCGGCGGCGACGATCTATCTCGACAACCGCGTCCGCCGCGGCCGCCCAGGCTACGAAGTCCTGACACCGCTGCGCCTCGCGGGCGATGCCGGCTGGGTGCTGGTCAATCGCGGCTGGACCGCGGCGGGTGCGAACCGCGCCGTATTGCCCGATGCAACACCCGAGGCGGGAGCCATCAACCTTGCCGGCATCGTCCGCGTACCGCAGGCCGACCCTTTCACCCTTGCACCGGAAGCCGCGCAGGGGCGGGTCTGGCAGTACCTCGACATGGAGCGCTATCGTGCGCTGTCCGGGCTCGCGGTGCGCGACTGGATCGTCCACCAGACGTCGGCCGCCGCCGATGGCCTGCAGCGCGACTGGCCGCGACCCGACGCCGGCATCGACCGCCACCGCGGCTATGCGCTGCAGTGGTACTCGCTCGCCGGACTGTCGGTGGTGATGACTGGCGTTTATGTCTTCAGGAGGCTCAGGTCGTGACGCAACGCAGCGCCAAACTCACGCTCGCCGTGCTTGTGCTGGTGTGCACCCTTCCGGTTGCGGCGTCGTATTTCGCCTATTACGTGTGGCAGCCGCAGGGCCAGGTGAATTACGGCGAGCTGATCCCGCCCGCGCCACTGCCCGATGCGGTCCTCCCCGGCGTGGCCGGCCAGCCGCCCTTCGAGCGGGTAGCGCTGGACGGCCGGTGGACGCTCGTCTATGCCGGCTCCGGCGCCTGCGGCGCTGATTGCGAACGGGCGTTGTACGCGGCGCGCCAGTCGCGTCTCGCGCAGGGCAAGGAGATGACGCGCGTCGAGCGGCTGTGGCTCGTCACCGACGACGTCGATCCGCCGGCGGCGCTGCTCGGCCCGCACGAAGGGTTACGGGTCGCGCGTGCCGGCTCGCCGTGGCTCGTCCGCTTTCCCGGCGCGGCGCAGGGCGTTCATGTGTTCCTGGTCGATCCGCTGGGCAACGTGATGATGCGTTTCCCTGTCCCGACCGACATCCGGAAGGTGATCAAGGACCTGGAGCGCCTGCTCAAATATTCCGGGCTCGGGCGGGGGTGACGACGTGCGCGCTGCGAACGATGCCGAAGAGGCAGGGATGACGCTCTACCGCCGCCTGGTGCTGGCCGCGCTCGTGCTGACCACGCTGGTGGTCGTGTTCGGCGCCTATGTGCGGCTCTCCGACGCCGGCCTCGGTTGTCCCGACTGGCCGGGGTGCTACGGCCGGCTCACGCCGCACCACGCGGCGGAGGACATCCTGCAGACGCATGCTGCCGATCCGCACGGGCCGGTGAGCCTGCCCAAGGCGTGGAAGGAGATGATCCACCGCTATCTGGCGGCGAGCCTCGGGCTGCTGATCATTGCGATCGCCGTGCTCGCGTGGCGCAGGCGCGATGACCCGGCGAGTTCGCCACGCGTCGCCGCTGCGCTCGTCGGCCTCGTGATCTTCCAGGGGCTGCTCGGGAAATGGACCGTCACGCTGCTGCTCAAGCCGGCGATCGTCACCGCGCATCTGCTCGGCGGCCTGGCGACGCTGGGATTGCTCGCGTGGCTTGCGCTGAAGGCGAGGCGGGTGCCGCCGGTGACCGTGTCGCGCCGCCTGCTGGGGGCGGCACGGGTCGCGCTCGTGCTGCTCGTGGTCCAGATCATGCTGGGCGGCTGGACCAGCACGAATTACGCAGCGCTCGCGTGCAGCGAGTTTCCTGCGTGCCAAGGGAGCTTCTGGCCCCCGGCCGACTACGCCGGCGCGTTCCAGATCGTGCGCGAGCTCGGCATGACTGCCGACGGCGAGATCCTGTCGTTCGCCGCGCTGACCGCGATCCACTGGTCGCACCGGATCGGGGCTGCCCTCATTGCGCTGGCGCTGTCCGTGCTCGCGTGGGCGTTGTTCCGGCGCCGGGCGACACGGGCTGCGGGCCTCGCGCTGTTTGCCGCGCTCGCGCTGCAGATGGCGCTCGGCGTCGCGAATGTCCTGTTCAGCGTGCCGCTGCCGCTTGCCGTCGCGCACAACGCGGGCGCGGCGCTGCTGATCGGAGTGATGGTGACGATCAATTACCGGATGCGCGCCCTGCCTCGGCTGGCCGCAATGGGGAGAAGCGAACATGAGCGTGCTGAACACGAGAACTCTTACGCTTGACCGCCATGCCGCCGGGCGGCGGCTGCAGGCGTTCTACGTGCTGACGAAACCGCGCGTCAATACGCTGATCGTGTTTTGCGCCGTGATCGGCATGTTCCTCGCGGTGCCCGACGGGCTGCCGGATCCGAAAAGCGTCGTCGCCGCGACGCTGGGCATCGCGTTCGTCGCCGGCGCCGCCGCCGCGATGAACTGCCTCATCGAAGCCCACATCGACGCACGCATGGCGCGCACCCGCCACCGCCCATTGCCGCGCGGGGAACTTGCGCCGGCCGAGACGCTGCTCTTTGCCGGCGTGCTCGGCGGCACCGGGCTGACGGTGCTGTACCACTGGGTGAATCCGTTGACGATGTGGCTGACGCTCGCGACGTTCGTCGGCTATGCGGTCGTCTATACGGTCCTGCTCAAGCCGCGCACGCCGCAGAACATCGTGATCGGGGGGGCATCCGGCGCGATGCCGCCGGTGCTCGGCTGGGCCGCGGTGACCGGCGAAGTCAGCGCCGATGCGCTGTTGCTGTTCCTGATCATCTTCGCCTGGACGCCGCCGCATTTCTGGGCGCTGGCGCTTTATCGCAGCGCCGACTATGCGCGCGCCGGGCTGCCGATGCTGCCGGTGACGCACGGGCCGGAATTCACGCGCCTGTCCGTGCTGCTCTATACCTGCATCCTGTTCGGCGTCACGCTGTTGCCGTTCGCGACCCGTATGAGCGGCGCGCTGTATCTCGTCTGCGCCGTCGCGCTCGGCGTCGGCTTCCTGCGCCATGCGTGGCGCCTGTACGCCGACTACAGCGATGCGTTCGCGCGGCGCACGTTCCGCTTCTCGATCCTGTATCTGTTCTTGCTCTTCGCGGCGCTCCTGGCGGATCATTACCTCCCGTTCTGATCGCGCTGCCGTTGCAGCCTGCCGCCGTCCCGATGCTACGCACCCTGATCCTCGCGACCGCGCTCGCGCTCGCGGGCTGTACCGATTCCTCCGCGCCCAAGCCTTCTTTCCACGCCACGGACATCACCGGCGCCGAATACGGCAGCACGTTTGCGCTGACCGATCACCACGGCACGCCGCGCACGCTCGCCGACTTCCGCGGCAAGGTCGTGACGATGTTCTTCGGCTATACGCAGTGTCCGGACGTCTGCCCGACGACGCTGTCGACGATGAGCGACGTGATGCGCCTGCTCGGGCCGGACGCCGAGCGTGTGCAGGTGCTGTTCGTCACCGTCGACCCCGAGCGCGACACGCAGGCGCTGCTCGCGAACTACGTTCCGCAGTTCGATGCGCGCTTCCTCGGCTTGTATGGCGACGCTGCGCAGACGCAGGCGGTGGCGAAGGATTTCCGGATTTTCTACCAGAAAAGCGGCGATACCGAAGGGGCGAACTACACCGTCGACCACGTCGCCGGCACGTACATCTTCGATCCGACGGGGCGGTTGCGGCTGTACGTGCGGCACGGGGAATCGGCCGAAAACATCGCGGCGGACATCAGGGCGTTGCTGGCGGCGAAGTGAAAGTCCCGCGACGGGCGCATGAGCCGGCAGGATGCCGGCGTCCGCGAGCCCACAGGAAAACGGCTTTGCCGTTTCCCGCCCCCGGGGCAGGATGACTCCGAGGGGCCGGCGTTTTCCCGAGCGCCTCACGCAGGCGCCAGCAAACCCCGCATCTTCTGCATCGCCTTGGCTTCGATCTGGCGGATGCGTTCCGCCGACACACCGTATTCGGCGGCGAGTTCGTGCAGCGTCGCGCTGTCGCCTTCGGTCAGCCAGCGCCGCTTGACGATCGTGCGGCTACGGTCGTCGAGGCTCGCGAGTGCGTCGCTCAGCCCTTCGTCCTGCAGGCGGGCGAGCTGCGCCTGTTCGAGCACTTCCGAAGGCTCGGCGTTCGGGTCCGGCAGATACGCGATCGGCGCGAAGTAATTTTCGTCGTCGTCCGGTCCGCCCTCGAGCTGGATGTCGCGGCCGGTGAGCCGGGTTTCCATCTCGACGACTTCCTCGGGTTTCACGCCGAGCTGCTTCGCGACCGCGATCACTTCGTCCCGATTCAGCGTGCCCGTGTCCTGCTTGAGGCTGCGCAGGTTGAAGAACAGCTTGCGCTGGGCCTTGGTCGTCGCGATCTTGACGAGGCGCCAGTTCTTTAGGATGTACTCGTGGATCTCGGCCTTGATCCAGTGGATCGCGAACGACACGAGCCGCACGCCGCGATCGGGGTCGAAGCGCTTCACCGCTTTCATCAAGCCGATGTTGCCTTCCTGGATCAGGTCGGCGTGCGGCAAGCCATAGCCAAGGTAGCCGCGCGAGATCGCGACCACCAGGCGCAGGTGAGACATCACCAGCCCACGCGCAGCTTCCAGGTCGCCTTCGTTGCGCAGGCGCGTGGCCAGACTCACCTCTTCCTGCTCGGTGAGCAGCGGGATGCGATTCACCGACTGGATGTACTGGTCGATACTGCCGACGGCAAAAGGTACCGGGAAAGACAGGGCTTGGCTCATATGTAGGGGTCCTCCTCGAAACCAATGTTAGCACTCATGGCCTTGGAGTGCTAAGCGCATGCCCGGGTTCCGTCTGCGGGCATCCGGCCTTGGGCTGAGCAGCACCGGCGACGCCCCCGTTGCGGCGTGGAAAACCTTTGCTGCGTGCCGGTTTCGCCCGATTTTCCAGGCATGCGAATGAGGTTGCAGCCGCAGTGCAGCAATGCTAGAAACATATGCACGACGCCGCCGGGCACGAGGGCAGCGACGCCCGGGCGTACCGTATCGGGTATCCATGTTGCGTCGGTGCAACATCTTTTGTCGGCAGCGTGCGTTCCGGCCCTGCTTGACTTGCGCCTGCATGCTCCCGTTTTGCACAATCGGTTCAACTTCTCGCTTGAGAGGTAAGTCGGGCCGTGGTGGATTCCCCGGTCTCAGCTTCAAATTAGAGGAGAAATATTCATGCAGAAGAAACTGATTGCCCTGGCCGTCGCCGGCCTGGTCTCCGCCCCGGTTTTCGCGCAGTCGAACGTCACCGTATACGGTATTGCCGATGTCTTCTTCGGCTACGGCAAGTATGACGACAACAAGTTCACCGGCGTCGAGAGCGGCGGCTGGGCGGGTTCCCGCCTGGGCTTCAAGGGTAGCGAAGACCTCGGCAACGGCCTGAAGGCCGTGTTCACGCTCGAGTATGGCATCGAGCTCGACGACAACGAAGGCGTCGGCGCCGGTGCCTCGCGTAGCCGTCAGCAGTTCGTGGGCCTGCAGGGCGGCTTCGGCTTCATCGGTCTCGGCCGCCAGTACAATCCGGGCTACTACGTCTTCAAGTACGACGCGATCAACGTCATTCCGTTCAGCCCGCAGTTCATCCTGGCGGCTAATCAGGGTTCGAACATCGTCGCAGGTACCCCGGCGCGCGTCAGCAACTCGATCAACTACAAGTCGCCCGATTTTGGCGGTCTGACGCTGAACGCGATCTACGGCTTCAACGAAGCGAACCAGGACGAGAACCGCCAGTCAGGCGACACGGCAGCCATCGGCGCCGAGTACGCGAACGGCCCGCTCGCGATCGGCCTCATCTACAGCCAGGTGAAGCAGGACGCAGGCGCAATCGGAACTGAGAAGTTCCAGCCCGCAAACACCGGCACCGTTATTGATCCCGTTACCGGTGTTCCCAACCTGACGACTGCCGACGAAACCAAGAAGGAAGCGTACCTGGGCGCCGCCTACGACTTCGGCATGTTCAAGCTGATGGGCTCGTACCAGATCATCAAGGATGCCACCACTGCCGAAGACGACAACAAGGTCTGGCAGGTCGGTAGCGTGGTCCCGGTCAGCTCGGCCGGCAAGGTCCATCTGTCGTACGGCCGTACCGATGCGGACACGGACGACAGCGACGCCGCTGCCTGGTCGCTGATGTACTCGCATAGCCTGTCGAAGCGCACGCTCGCTTACGTCGGCTACACGCAAGTCGACAACGACGACAACACGGCCTACACGGTCCTCGCGAAGAATCGTGATGAAGCGACCGGCGCCCTTAACTTCGACGAAAACAGCCGCAACTTCCTGATCGGCCTGAACCACTCGTTCTGATCGTCTCCTGACGATTTGAAATCCGCGGGCGCTTCGGCGCCCGTTTTCTTTTCTGCTTGCCCGGAAGAATGCGCCCGTTGCGGGTGCGAGGGCGACTGGCCTGTACCGTCATGAGGCGACTGCCGGCACCATGACGCTGCGGAGAATCGTGTAAGGCGTTGCCGGAATTGGTTTGCGAATTCGTTCCGCTGCACAGGAACAATAAGCGGGGAAGTCGACTGCGACTGGCGCCCGATGTCGCGGCGCGCTGTCGGTTCAGACTGCGAAGCGCAGACCTTGCAGGTCGAGCAGCATCCTGTCTTGTTCGGTGGGCGAGAAGAACAAGCGGTAGAGGCTGCGATCCCGCGTCGACTCTTTTCCGCCGACGCGCCGGATTTCACGTTCCGCGTGTTCGAGTGAAAGCCGCATCAGCACTGCGGGGGCACCAACGCGCGGACAGATGCGTTCCGGCCCTGCGACCTCGTAGCCCATCATGCGGCTGTAGAAGGCCGTATGCCGCGGATGCACCTCGATGAAGAGATCCGTCATGCGGTGCACGAGGCGCGTGATCATGAAGGCCAGGTGAAAAACCGACGCCAACACGTCCGGGGAGCTGTGCGACGGGTCCATCGCCAGCCGGGTAACTTCGCATACCCGTGCGCCATTGCTGCGCGCCTCGTCGATTTCGCCCTGATAAAGTGTGTCGGCGAGTAAGCCTCGGGGGGAATCGATGCCGACGGTCAGGGTGCCAAAAAGAAGGTCTCCCTTGCACGCCGCCAGCGTTGTCTGGCCGGCGTGTCTTGGCAGCTTCGCCGGCTGATCCGTTGCAAGTCCGCGCCAGGAATACATTCGCTGGATGAGCTTGCTGATTTTGCCGTGTACCTCGTCCATTTCGTCATGGACCATTCGAACGTGATATCCATCCCGCGTGATCGCAAAGTCAGGATCCATTGCGCCGAATCTGTCATCGACGATTGAAAGGGACGGTTTCAAGCGAGACTGCCTCGCTTTTTTAATGCCCTCGGCGTGGTAAGCTGATTCTGTCATGTGTGTTCGCGCCTCATCGTTGGAGGAGGAAAGCGCCCGAATTCGGGGGCAGGAAGAGCGCGATCCGTTTCAGGCCGCGCGCCGAACTCTACCGGCAGGGGGTTAGGGACACTGTAAGCGGTTGTGTATTTTTTTCCTGCGGCATAAGGGGTTACGATTCGTAGCATGAAGGAAATTTGCTCGGTGCATGATGGGCGCCGATCCAGAAGGGGAGCATAGATGATGGTAGAGAGTGCATCGATGTCGAGGGACAGTCTCCGCAAGTTCCTTGGGGTGACCGTTGCAGCGGGGCTGTTGTCGGGGTGCGCGACATCCTCGTTTCCACCTGCTCCGGCGGTCGCGTCGGATGCTGCATACAACTACGTGATCGGGCCGGGCGACAGCGTGAATGTCATCGTCTGGCGAAACCCCGAGTTGTCGATGGCGGTGCCGGTCCGGCCCGACGGCAAGATCACGACTCCGCTCGTCGAGGACCTCCCGGCTCTCGGGAAGGATTCCTCCTCCTTGGCGCGCGACATCGAGCAGGCCCTCGCGAAGTTCATTCGCGAGCCGGTCGTGACGGTGGTCGTGACCAGTTTTGTCGGCCCCTACAGCGAGCAGGTTCGCGTCGTCGGCGAGGCGGCCACTCCGCAAGTCCTGCCTTACGTCCAGAAAATGACGCTGCTCGACGTGATGATCGCAGTCGGCGGCGTTACCGAATTCGCCGACGGCAATGGCGCCTCGATCCTTCGTACTGGGGAAGGAAACAAGCAGTACAGCGTCCGCATCAAGGACCTGCTCAAGCGAGGCGACGTGTCCGCGAACGTCGAAATGCGGCCAGGTGACGTGCTGATCATTCCCCAGAGCTGGTTCTGATTTCCTGACTTGGGCTGCGTGCCTGCGCAACACGGCACGACACATCGATTCGGACGGTGACAAGGGGCGCTGATGGAAGAGCTATTTTCGCAGATAGCCGGGTACGTGCGGGGAATGTGGCGGTTCCGCTGGTGGGGACTCGCCTTCGCGTGGATCGCCGGCATCACGGGAGGCTTCGTGATCTATTCGATGCCGGACCGATACGAATCCACGGCCCGCATCTACGTCGACACGCAGTCGGTGCTGCGGCCGCTGATGTCGGGACTCGCCGTCCAGCCCAATACCAACCAGCAGATCGCGATTCTCAGCCGCACGCTGATCACCCGGCCGAACGTCGAAAAACTCATCACGATGGCCGACCTCGACCTGGGGGCGCGCACTCCGGCCGAGCGCGAAGCGCTCATCGCCGAGCTCACCGGCGGGCTACAGATCCGGGGCGCCGGGCGGGACAACCTGTTCACGCTGGCTTACCAGGACGCTCATCCCGAGCGCGCGCAGCGCATCGTCCAGGCGCTGGTGTCATTGTTCGTGGAATCGGGTCTGGTCGGCAAGCGGCAGGATTCGACGTCGGCGCGGCGCTTCATCGACGAGCAGATCGCCGGTTACGAACAGAAGCTCGGCGAAGCGGAAAACCGCCTGAAGGACTTCCGGCTGCGCAACATGGCGTTGCTCGGGGATGGGCGGCGTGACTACGTTTCGCAGATGGCGGAATTGTCGACGCAACTGCGCCAGGCGGAACTTGAGCTGAAGGAGGCGGAGAATTCCCGCGATTCGCTCAAGCGTCAGCTTGTCGGGGAAGAGCCCGTGCTCCTGGCACAGCAGCCCAACCCGTTGTCGGTGGCGTTGCCGGAAATCGACGGACGGATCGACGCGCTGAAAAAAAACCTGGATGGCCTGCTGCTGCGTTACACCGAGGAGCATCCCGACATCGTCGGCGCACGGCGCGTGATTGCGCAGCTCGAGGAGCAGAAACAGAAAGAAGTCGAAGCAATGCGGAAGGCCGACACCGGTGCTCCGTGGGCACCGAATGCCAATCCGGTCGTCCAGCAGATGAGGATTTCGCTCGCCGAGGTCGAGGCGCGGGTCGCATCGCTGGGGGCACGGGTGGGCGAATTCCGCTCGCGACTTGCAGAGTTGCGGTCGTCGGCAGAACTCCTGCCGAAGATCGAAGCCGAGCAGACGCAATTGAACCGCGATTACGAAGTGCATAAGCGCAACTACGAATCCTTGGTCGCGCGCCGCGAATCGGCCAACATGTCCGTGGAAATGACTGCCCAGGGCGGGGTCACCGAGTTTCGCGTGATCGACCCGCCGAGCTTGCCAAACAAGCCCGCAGCGCCGAACCGCGCGCTGCTGATGCCGCTTGCCGGGCTGATCGGGCTGGGCGCCGGCATCGCACTGGCTTTCCTGCTTTCGCAGCTTCGTCCCGCTTTCGACAACGTGCGTTCGCTGCGGGAAATCACCGGCTTGCCGGTACTCGGCGCAGTCTCGTTGGTTGCGGATCCGGTGCTCCAGAAGAAAAGGCGGCGGGGCCTGATGGCGTTCGGCGGAGGCGTCGCGGGGTTCGTCGTCGTGGTCGCCGGGATGACCGCGATGGTTCAGTTGCTGCAGGGCTAGGAGAGATCAATCCATGAGTCTCATCGAAAAGGCCGTCGAGCGGCTCGGCCAGTTGCAGCGCGCCGACGGGCAGGCGCCGCAGGAGGACGTCGGCCCCAGGGTCGAGGCCGCGAAAGCATCTGACGTTACCGACGCCACCTCAACCGTTTCGCATGCGCGCGCCGCAGGGAGCGAACGTGCCACGCAGATGCACCGGGCGGGTGCACAGGCCATCGACGTGGAACTCGACCTGGAGCGCCTGACGCAAATCGGACTTGTCACGCCAAACCGCCCGCGCTCGGTGATTGCCGAGGAGTACCGGGTGATCAAGCGCCCGCTGATTCGCAACGCGCAGGGCAGGGGGGCTGCGGCGGTGGCCAATGGCAACCTGATCATGGTCACCAGTGCGTTGCCGGGCGAAGGCAAATCGTTTACCGCGATCAACCTCGCGATGAGCATCGCGCTGGAACTCGATCACACAGTCCTGCTGGTCGATGCCGATTTTTCCCGGCCGGCGGTCCTTTCGCGTCTCGGTTTGCCGCCCCGCAAGGGGCTCATGGACGTGCTGGTCGGCGATGTCGGGGACCTTTCCGAAGTCATGCTGCGAACCAACGTCGAGAAGCTTTCGATTCTCCCCGCGGGCATGGCCCATCAGCGCGCGACCGAGTTGATCGCCTCGGACGCGATGAACCGCCTGCTTGAAGAAATGGCAACGCGGTACGCGGAGCGGATCATCGTGTTCGATTCCCCGCCGCTGCTCGCCACCACCGAAGCGCGAGTTCTCGCGACCCACATGGGGCAAGTCGTGATGGTCGTCGAATCGGACCGAACGACCCACGGCACGGTCCAGCAAGCGCTTTCGACAATCGACGCATGCCCGGTCAAGCTCCTCGTGCTCAACAAGGCGGCCGAGGGCGGGCGCGGCAGTCTCTACGGATATGGATACGGCTACGGATATGGTTATGGCGGAGGTTCTCGAACGGAAGAGTACGGTGCGGACTCGCGGACAGACGCGGCAGCCTGAAATTCGCACGCGCTGCGGGGGTAGCGCGAGCGTGAAACTTCTTGCGCTTGCCAGCGTGGCGATCGTCGCCGGGAGCGTGCACGCGCAGGTCTTCATCGTGCAGCCCTCGATCCATTCGAGGCTGACCTATTCCGACAACGCCCGCGCGACCGAGAACGGTGAGGGCGACTGGATCGCCGAAGTCACGCCGGCGATCGCGATTGCCCGCGACCAAGGCCGCATCACCGGGAACCTCGACGCCCGCCTGCGCAGTGTCGTGTACGCCAACGACAGCGACCGGAACACGTCGTTCGTCGCGATGCAGGGTCGAGGGCAGATCGAAGCGGTCGAAGACGCCCTTTTCGTCGACATGGCAGCTTCGGTCAGCCGCAACAACAGATCGGAGCTGAGGGGTCGGGGGTCGGAGGATTTTCTCTCTACCGACAGCGACAACGAAACGCGGATCTTTTCGCTCGGCCCGCGTCTGCACTTCAGGCTCGGTGCCGGCCCCGAGGGGGTCGCTAGCTACCGGATGAACTGGTTCGACAGCGGCGCAGGCATCCTGTCGCGCACGGTCGAGAACACGCGCGGCGAGCTCTCCGACCCGCAGGCTTTCGGCCGCGTGGGGTGGGCGCTGGATTATTCGCGCGCCGACACGCGTTATGACGATGCGACGGACAGCGAGTTATCGGAGGAAGTCGCTCGCGCGACGATCTTCGTGAACGTGTCGCCCCAGTTCCGCCTGCGCGCCATCGCCGGCCACGAGTCGAACGAGTATTCGGTGCGTTCCGGCGAGAGCAGCTCGATCACCGGCGCCGGTTTCGACTGGAATCCGACGCCGAGAACGAGTCTCTCCGCCACCGGCGAAGACCGGATTTTCGGGCGCAGCTATTACCTGGATTTCAACCATCGCCGGCCGCTGTCGTGGTGGAACGTTTCCTATTCGCGCGACATCACGTCGTCGGCTGAGACGGACGGCAGCGTCTTCGACGATCCGGCCTTTGCGAGCCTTTTCGACGCGCTCGCGACCGAAGTGCCAGACCCGTTCGAGCGCGAGGCTCTCGTGCGTCAGCAACTCGGTTATCCGGGAATCGGGCTGTTCGATACGTTCGTGACCAACAACTATTTCCTCGCCCGCACGCTGCGCGGCAGCGTGTCGTTGGTCGGTGCACGCAACGTTCTGACGCTCTCGGTACAGCGCAGCGAACGCACCCGCCTCGGCGAGCCGTTGGTCAGCGACCCGCGCGACGATCTTTCGCTCTTCAACGACGTCGAGACGCGCTCGGGAACCGTTTCCCTGAGTCATAGGCTGTCGCCCGCCGCGACGTTGAACACCAGCCTCGTCCGTTCCTACTCGGAAGGTTCAGGTACGTCCGACGCCGAGACGAGGCGTACGACGTTTTCGCTCGGAGTCAGTTCACGCTTCGGCAGGCGAACCACCGGGAGCCTGATTTACCGCCACCAGCGGGCGGCGGGGACCAGCGATTTCACGGAAAACATCCTGACTGCCAGTGTCGGCATGCAGTTCTGACCGGGGGCCGAATGTACGAATCGTATTTCAAGCTCCGCGCAAAGCCTTTTCAGCTCAATCCCGATCCGGCGTTTTTTTATGGCAGCCGCGGTCATCGACGGGCGATGGCGTATCTCGAATACGGGTTGCACCAGAACGAGGGGTTCATCGTCGTGACGGGCGAAATCGGCGCCGGCAAGACGACGCTGGTGCGCAGTCTGCTCGAGCGTCTCGAGCCCAGTAAGGTCGTCGCGGCGAACCTGGTCAGCACCCAGGTCGATCAGAACGACATCCTGCGCATGGTCGCGGTGGCGTTCGGTGTGCCGAGCCGGGGGCTCGACAAGCCCGGCCTGCTGCTCGCACTCGAAACCTTTTTCGTGTCGCTCGCGGCTGCCGGCAAGCGGGCGCTGCTGATCGTCGACGAGGCGCAGAACCTCTACGAGAAAGCGGTCGAAGAGCTTCGCATGCTGTCGAACTTCCAGCTCGAGGATCACGCGCTGCTGCAGAGCTTCCTCGTCGGCCAGCCCGAGTTCAGGGAGGTCATGCAGAGTCCGCAGATGCAGCAGCTGCGACAGCGGGTCATCGCCTCGTATCATCTCGGTCCGATGGACGCCGAGGAGACGCGCGCCTATGTCGAGCATCGCCTGCACCACGTCGGCTGGGAAAACGACCCGGTTTTCGCCCCCGCTGCATTCGATGTGATCTATGGCCACACTGGCGGCATCCCCAGACGCATCAACGCCCTGTGCGACAGGCTGATGCTGTCCGCGTTCCTCGCCGAGCGCCATGAAGTGTCCGGGGAAGACGTGCGCGAGATCGTCGTTGAGCTGAAGGAAGAGTTCGACCCGGCGCCGCGGCGGGGCACGAACGGAAAACCGGTTTCGTTCCAGGGCGGCGCTTTTGCACCGGGCTCGATCGATCCGGCTCGTCTGGTGGTCCCCCAAGGGCTGGCCGGGCAGGTCGCCGGCATGGCGGCCGGCTTCGATGTGCAGCGCATCGAGGCGCGCATCGCGGGCCTCGAACATTCGCTGTCGGCCACGCTCGACGTCCTCAATCAGCTCCTGTTGGCGGTGCGGCGCGACGATACGACGGAGGATTCGCCTCATGACTGAGCCAGGGGCGGCAGCGCCGGTGATCTGCGTCGTGGGGGCGCGGCCGAACTACATGAAAATGGCGCCGATCATCCGCGCCCTCGCAGCACAACGGCCGCCGCTGCGGACGCTGCTCGTGCACACCGGGCAGCACTACGACAGCGCGATGAACGAGCGCCTGTTCGCCGACCTCGAGCTGCCGCACCCGCAGGTGAACCTCGAAGTGGGTTCGGCGAGCCACGCGGTGCAGACTGCCGAAGTGATGAGGCGTTTCGAACCGGTCATCGACGAGCACGGCGCCCGCGCGGTATTGGTGGTCGGCGACGTGAACTCGACGCTGGCGTGCGCGCTGGTCGCGGTCAAGCGCCAGGTGCCGGTGGCGCACGTCGAATCCGGCCTGCGCAGTCACGACCGCAGGATGCCCGAAGAGATCAATCGCGTCCTGACGGACCAGATCTCCGATCTTCTGTATACGACCGAACGCAGCGCCCACGACAATCTCGCGCGCGAAGGGATTGCGTCCGAGCGCGTGGTGTTCGTCGGCAACGTCATGATCGACAGCCTGCTCGCCAACCTGCCGAAGGCCGCGTCGCCCGCCGAGCTGCTCGCGGCCGCGGGGCACCCGCCCGAACGGATCGCCGGCGGCTACGGCGTCGTGACGCTGCACCGTCCGTCGAACGTCGATCATCCGCAAACTCTCGGGCCGATCATCGAGGCGCTGCGCGAGATCAGCGCGCGCCTGCCGCTGGTGATCGCGCTGCATCCGCGCACGCGCAACAACCTCGAGCGGTTCGGCATGCTCGACCGGCTCGGCGCGCCGGGTTTCATCATCCTGCCGCCGCAGGGCTATCTCGAGATGCTCGGCCTGATGGCGGGGGCAACAGTCGTCCTGACCGATTCGGGCGGCATCCAGGAGGAGACGACCGCGCTCGGCGTGCCGTGCCTGACGATCCGCGAGAACACCGAACGTCCGATCACCGTCGAACAGGGCACGAACACGCTCGTCGGCGTCGATCCGGCGGCGCTGCGGGCGGCAGTCGATACGGTTCTCGACAACGGGGGCAAGCGCGGGCGGGTGCCGGAGTACTGGGACGGCCGCGCGGCGCAGCGCATCGCCGCGCATCTCGCGGCGTGGCTCGACGCGCATGAAAAGCAGGCGCAACCGGCATGAGCACAGCGATCGTGAACGCGCTGACGATCGATGTCGAAGACTATTTCCAGGTGTCCGCGCTCGCCCCGCATTTCCCGCGCAGCGAATGGGAGCGGATACCGTGCCGGGTCGAGCGCAACGTCGAGCTGATCCTCGAACTCCTTGAGCGACACACGACGAGCGCGACGTTCTTCACGCTCGGCTGGGTCGCGGAGCGCTATCCGTTGCTCGTGCAGCGCATCGCGGCCCGCGGGCATGAAGTGGCGAGCCACGGCTACGGGCACGAGCGCGCGACTGCGCAGTCGCCCGAAGCCTTCCTCGCCGACATCGTGCGGGCGAGGAAGGTGCTCGAGGACATCACCGGCCACCCGGTCACCGGCTATCGCGCTCCGAGCTTCTCGATCGGCAAGACCAACCTGTGGGCGCACGACTGCATCGCACAGGCCGGATACGCATACAGTTCGAGCGTGTATCCGGTGCGGCACGATCACTACGGCATGCCGGATGCGCCGCGCTTCCCGTATCGGCTCGGCAACGGCCTGCTCGAAGTCCCGGTCACGACGATGCACTGGCTGGGACGCAACTGGCCGGCGGGCGGCGGCGGCTACTTCCGTTTGCTGCCCTACGCGGTGTCGCGCTGGCAGATCGACAAGGTCAATCGCGACGACCATCGCGCGGCGATTTTCTATTTCCACCCGTGGGAGATCGATCCGGGGCAGCCGCGGGTCACGGCGGCGTCGGCGCGGACGCGATTTCGCCACTACCTGAACCTCACCCGCACCGAGGAGCGCCTGCGTCATCTGCTGACCGACTTTTCCTGGGGGCGAGCCGATCACGTGTTCTGCTCCGGTGCCGCAAGCCCGCCGTTCCGGGAGCACTGACGATGGATCGGGTTCCGGTGGTCGTCAGGCAACTCACCGGCGCCGATCACGGTCGCTGGGACGCATTCGTCCGCGGCTGCCCGGACGCGACGTTCTTCCACCTGTCGGCGTGGCAAGGCATCATCCGTGAAATTTTCCGCCACCGGACTTTCTTCCTGTATGCGGAACGCGCCGGCGACATCATCGCCGTGCTGCCGCTCGCCGAAGTCAAGAGCCGGCTGTTCGGCCACGCGCTGACGTCCCTGCCGTTCTGTGTCTATGGCGGCCCGGCCGGCGATCCGGAAGGCGTTGCGCTCGTCGAGGCGGAAGCCGAAACGCTCGCGCGCCGCTTGCGCGTCCAGCACCTCGAACTGCGCAACCTCACCCCCCGCCATGAGGAGTGGCCGCGGCAGGACCTGTATGTGACGTTCCGCAAGGAGATCCAGGCGGATGACGACGCGAACCTGCTCGCGATTCCGCGCAAGCAGCGGGCGATGGTGCGCAAGGGCATCAGGCACGGACTGACGAGCCGGGCCGATCCGGATATCGAGCGCTTTTTCTCGCTGTATGCCGACAACGTGTTGCGGCACGGCACGCCGGCGTTGCCGAAAGCATTTTTCGCGCGCCTGATGAAAGATTTCGGGCCGGATTGCGAAGTGCTCACGGTGAGCGACGCGGACGGAAATGCGCTGTCGAGCGTGCTGAGTTTTTATTTTCGCGACGAAGTGTTGCCGTACTACGCCGGCGACGCGGTGATGGCGCGCGACGTTGCGGCGAACGATTTCAAATACTGGGAATTGATGCGCCGCGCGTGCGCGCGCGGCTGCCGGCTGTTCGATTTCGGCCGCAGCAAGATCGGGACCGGTCCGTTCAGCTTCAAGAAGAACTGGGGCTTCGAGCCGCAGCCGCTGTCGTACGAATACCGTCTCTACCGGCGCGACTCGGTGCCGCAGAACAATCCGATGAATCCGAAGTACCGCGCCTTCATCGCGCTGTGGCGCCGGCTGCCGATACGCGTGGCGAACGCGATCGGGCCGCACATCGTGCGCAACCTGGGATGAGGGCCGCATGAAACGCGACGCGGATCACGACCGGCTCGCGGTCCCCGCTCTCCCGGCGGCGCAGGGAAGCTTGCCTGCCGGGTTCGTGACCGTTGCGATCACCCTCACGGTGTCGGTCGTGTGGCTCCTCGCGTGGTACTGGCCGACGGCGAGCGAGATCGGGCGGATCTGGTGGCGCACGGAGACGTACGCCCACGGCTTGACGGTCCTGCCGATTTTCGCGTGGCTTGTGTGGCGCGCGCGGGGGCGAATCGGTGAATGGCGCCCGCAACCGCTGCCCTGGCTTGCCCTGCCCGTTGCCGCCGCCGGGATGTTGTGGATGATCGGCAGGCTCGTCGGCGTCGCCGGGGCATCGCATTTCGCCCTCGTCGCGATGCTCGTCGCCGGGCTTGTCGGCGTGCTCGGCTGGCGGCTCGCGCGCATTCTGCTGTTTCCGCTCGCGTTTCTCGTTTTTGCGGTGCCGATCGGGGACTTCCTGTTGCCGGTGCTGATGGAATACACCGCCGATTTCACGGTGTTTGCGCTGCGCGCCACCGGCGTTCCCGTCTACCAGGAAGGCTTGCAGTTCATCGTGCCCAATGGCCGCTGGTCTGTCGTCGAAGCCTGCAGCGGCGTTCGTTACCTGATCGCATCGACGATGGTGGGCGCCCTCTACGCATACCTGAACTACACGACGCTGCATCGACGGATGCTGTTCATGCTCGTCGCGATGCTCGTGCCGATCGTCGCGAACTGGCTGCGCGCCTACATGATCGTGATGCTCGGCTACCTGTCGGACAACCGCATCGCGGCGGGCGTCGACCACTTGATCTATGGCTGGATTTTCTTCGGTGTCGTCATTCTGCTGATGTTCTCGATCGGGGCACGCTGGCGTGAAGAGGTACCGGCCACCGTCCCGACTTCGTCGGGGCAAACGGGTTCGCGAACGAAATGGGCGGGCGCGGTGCCGATTGCGCTCGCCGTCGCAGCGTTTCCGCTCGCGTACGGAATTGTCGACAGCCCGGTCGAGGAGTATTCGGTGAAGATCGAGTTGCCGGCGCCGGCGCCGGGGTGGCTCGAGGCGTCGACCGACCTGCTCGGCTACCGCCCGCACTATGCGAACGCGCGCGGCGAGGCGTTCGCGATGTATCGAGGGCCGGAGGGGCAACCGGTCGGCGTGTATGCCGGCTGGTATGCAGATCAGCGCGACGGCAGCGAGATGGTCGCGTGGGGCAACGGTCTCGTCAGCACCGACAGGGATGAGGCTTACGTCGTTTCGCGTTTCGCTGTCGAGTCTCCCGCCGGGCGCCGCCAGGGGGCCGACCTGAACACCGCCGAAGGGCGAATGCGCGTCTGGCAGTGGTACCGCGTGAACGGGAGAGTCGTGACCGGCGAAGCCGAAGTCAAGTTGCGCCTTGCGCTGGACAGAGTGCTCGGACGGGCAGACCAGTCGAGCGTCATCGTGCTTGTCACGCCCGAACTGGATGCACCGCAAAGCGCCGATGCCCGGCTGCGCGACTTCCTCGAGGCACATGAAGGGGGGATCGACGCGGCGCTCGATGCGGCCGCGCGGGAACGAATTCGATGACCGGTCAAATGCTCGTGATGCACGTCGTCTACCGCTTCGATGTCGGCGGGCTGGAAAACGGCGTCGTGAACCTCATCAACCGCATGCCCTCCGAGCGCTTCCGGCACGTCGTCGTGGCGCTCACCCACTGCGCGCCGGCATTCTGCCGCCGCATCGTTCGGCCTGACGTCGAGTTCATCTCGCTCGACAAACCGCCAGGTCACGGTGTCAAGGTTTACCCCCAGCTGTATCGCCTGTTCCGTGACCGGCGTCCCGCGATCGTGCATACGCGCAATCTCGCCGCGCTCGAAGCCGTCGTGCCTGCGCGTGCGGCCGGCGTTCCGGTGCGAATCCACGGCGAGCACGGCTGGGACGTATCGGATCCGGGCGGCACACGGCGCAAGCTGCAGTTCGTCCGGCGGCTGTACCGTCCGTTCGTCAGTCGCTACGTCGCGCTGTCGCGGCACCTCGCGCTCTACCTTGCCGACGCAGTTCGCGTCCCCGCCGCGCGCATCGAGCGGATCTGCAACGGCGTCGATCCCGTACGTTTCCGGCCCCCGGACGGCGCACGTGCGCTGATCCCCGGTTCCCCGTTCGGTGGGGACGATGAGGTGCTTGTCGGCACCGTCGGTCGCCTGGAGGCGGTCAAGGATCAGCTCAATCTCGTCCGGGCGGTTGCGCACCTCATCTCGCAGCGTGCGCCCGGCACGGACCGCCTGCGCCTCATCATCGCCGGCGAGGGTGCCTCGCGCAGCGGCATCGAAGCCGAAGTTCGCGCCGCCGGCATCGGCCACGCCGTGTGGCTCGCCGGCGAGCGCGCAGACGTCCCCGATGTCATGCGCGGCCTCGATATTTTCGCCCTTCCGTCGCTTGCAGAAGGCATCTCGAACACGATCCTCGAAGCGATGGCGAGCGGTTTGCCGGTGATTGCCACCGATGTCGGCGGCAATCCCGAACTCGTCGAGCACGGCATTACGGGAAAGCTCGTACCCCCTTCCGATTATGTTGCGCTGGCCGATGCGCTGGCACCATATGTTGCCGATGGAATGCTGCGCCGGCGACATGGCGATGCGGGCCGCGGGCGAGTCGATGCGGAATTCAGTCTCGACGTCATGGTCGATCGTTATGCAGCGCTCTATCGGACCTCCCTCGAGGCGGCGCTGCCGTTGCGCCGTGTAGCCTGACAAAGGAACTGCGTCATGTGCGGTATCGCCGGGCTTTTCGACCTTCGCGGCAAGCGCGACTTTTCCCGCGACCTCGTGCGCCGCATGAATGACGTGCAGGTGCACCGCGGGCCGGACGAAGGCGGTTACCACTTCGAGCCCGGCATCGCGCTCGCGCACCGCCGCCTGTCGATCATCGACCTGTCCACCGGGCAGCAGCCGCTGTTCAACGAGGACGGCTCGGTCGCGGTCGTTTTCAACGGCGAGATTTACAACTTCCAGGAACTGGTGCCGGAGCTCGAAGCGCTCGGCCACGTCTTTCACACTCGCAGCGACACCGAAGTCATCGTGCATGCGTGGGAAGCGTGGGGCGAGGACTGCGTGCAGCGCTTTCGCGGCATGTTCGCGTTCGCGCTGTGGGACCGCAACCGCGAGACGCTTTTCCTGGCGCGCGACCGGCTCGCCGTCAAGCCGCTGTTCTATGCGCTGCTGCCCGACGGCACGTTCGCATTCGGTTCCGAACTGAAAGTGCTGATGCAGCACCCGCTGCTCGACCGCCGCATCGATGCGCACGCAGTCGAAGAATATTTTGCACTCGGTTACGTGGCCGAACCGCGGACGATTTTCGCCGGGGCGAAGAAGCTGGGCGCGGCCGAAACGCTGTGTGTGCAGCGCGGCCAGCCCGTGCCGCAGGCGAGGTGTTACTGGGACGTGCAGTTCACGCTCGACAATCCGCTGTCGCTCGCCGAGGCCACTGCCGAACTCACCGCGCGGCTGCGGGAATCCGTGCGATTGCGCATGATCGCGGAGGTGCCGCTGGGTGCCTTCCTGTCGGGTGGGGTCGATTCGAGCGCAGTCGTCGCGACGATGGCCGGCCTTTCCGACGAACCTGTCCACACCTGCTCGATCGCATTCGACGATCCCGCATTCAACGAGTCCGACTTCGCGCAGAAGGTCGCGGATCGCTACCGCACGAATCATTACGTGGAGACGGTGAAGTCGGACGATTTCGACCTGATCGACACGCTCGCCGGGCTGTATGACGAACCCTATGCCGACAGCTCGGCGATCCCGACGTGGCGCGTCTGCCAGCTCGCGCGCAAACGGGTCACCGTCGCGCTGTCGGGCGACGGCGGCGACGAGAGTTTCGGCGGTTACCGCCGCTACCGGTTGCACCTGATGGAAGAGCGGATGCGCAACGCGCTCCCCCTCGGCGTGCGCCAGCCGATGTTCGGCCTGCTCGGCCGCCTCTATCCGAAGGCGGACTGGGCGCCCCGGATGTTCCGTGCGAAGACGACATTCCAGTCGCTCGCGCGGGATTCGCTGCAAGCCTATTTCCACTCGGTGTCGATCCTGCGCGACGCGATGCGCCGGCAACTGTTCTCGGACCGCTTCCGCAGCGAACTGGCCGGCTACAACGCGATCGAGGTCTTCCGCCGCCATGCGGCGACGGCGCACACCGACGACGCGCTGGCGCTGATCCAGTATGTCGACCTCAAGACCTACCTCGTAGGCGACATCAACACCAAGGTCGATCGCGCCAGCATGGCGCACTCGCTCGAAGTGCGCGAGCCGCTGATGGATCACAAGCTCGTCGAATGGCTCGCGACCTTGCCGTCCGGCCTCAAGGTGAAGGGGCAGGAAGGCAAGTACCTGTTCAAGAAGGCGATGGAGCCGCTGCTGCCGAACGATGTGCTCTATCGCCCCAAGATGGGATTTTCGGTGCCCCTTTCCCGCTGGTTCCGCGGGCCGCTCCGCGAGCGTGTGCGGCAGACCGTGCTCGGCGAGACGCTTGCGGCGACCGGGATATTCAACCCGGACTACCTGCGCCATCTCGTCGACGCGCATCAGTCCGGGGCCCGCGACTACAGCTCGCCGCTGTGGTCGCTGATGATGTTCGAAGCCTTCGTGCGCAGCTCCGGAGGGTGTCCCGCGCGGGCGCCGGAGCTCGCCGCGGCGGTGTGACCGATGCGCATCCTGCACGTCCTCGACCATTCGCTCCCGCTGCACAGTGGCTACACGTTCCGTACCGCCGCGATCGTGCGCGAGCAGCGCGCGCTGGGCTGGGAGACGTTCCATCTGACGACGCCCAAACAGGGCAAGGCGGCGGGGCCGGTCGAGGAGGCCGACGGGTTGCATTTCCATCGCACGCCCGCGCCCGGCGAGGCTGGTCTGCTGGCGCAGATGCGGTTTACCGCCGCGCGTCTCGACGAACTCGTCCGCGCACTGCAGCCGGACGTGATCCACGCCCATTCGCCGGTACTGAATGCGTTGCCGAGCCTGTGGGTCGCGCGCCGGCGCAAGTTGCCGGTCGTCTACGAACTGCGGGCGTCGTGGGAGGATGCGGCAGTCGATCACGGCACCACGACCGAAGGCAGCCTGCGCTACCGCCTGTCGCGCGCGCTCGAGAGCTTTGCCTTGCATCACGCTGACCAGATCACGACGATCTGCGAAGGCTTGCGCGGCGACATCGCGTCGCGCGGCATCGCGGCGGACAAGATCACGGTGATCCCGAACGCTGTCGATGCAGCCGCGTTCAAGTTCGGCGCCGAACCCGATGCCGCGCTACGGACCGAGCTGGGCCTGGACGGCAAAACGGTCATCGGTTTTGCCGGCTCGTTCTACGGTTACGAAGGGCTGCACCTGCTGGTGTCGGCGCTCGCCCGGCTCGTCGGGCGCTTCCCCGAAATCCGCCTGTTGCTGGTCGGCGGTGGCGTGCAGGAAGAGGCGCTGCGCCGCCAGGCGGTTGCCGAGGGGATCGCCGATCGCGTCGTCTTCACCGGGCGGGTTGCGCACAACCGGGTGCAGAAATATTACGTGCTGATCGACGTGCTCGCCTATCCGCGCCTGCCGATCCGGCTCACCGAGCTCGTCACGCCGCTCAAGCCGCTCGAAGCGATGGCCCAGGGACGCATGTTCGTGGCTTCGGATGTCGGCGGCCACCGCGAGCTCGTGCGCGACGGTGAAACCGGATTCCTGTGCAAGGCCGGCAGCGTCGATGCGCTCGCCGACGCGATCGCGTCGGTCCTCGGCAACCGTGAAGCGTGGCCCGGCATGCGGGCGAACGCGCGCGCGTTCGTCGAGCGCGAGCGGACCTGGGCAAACAGCGTCAGCCGCTATCACGATGTCTATCGTCGTGCGCTCGCAGCGCGCGGGCGCGAAACTTTGCTGGCCGGAGCGAGGTAACGCGATGTGCGGCATTCACGGCATCTATCGCTTCGACGCCGGGCCCGTTGCGCCGGCACAGCTGTCGGCAATGGGCGACGTGACGCGCCACCGCGGGCCGGACGACGAAGGCTGGCACATCGATGCGGACGGGCGCTGCGGCATCGCGATGCGTCGTCTGTCGATCATCGATCTGGCCGGTGGGCACCAGCCGATCTCGAACGCTGACGACACGCTGTGGGTCGTGTGCAACGGGGAGATCTACAATTTCCGCGAGCTGCGCGCCGAATTGCAGGAACGGGGCTACCGCTTCAAGACGGGTTCCGACAGCGAAGTGCTGGTGCACCTCTACGACGCGTTCGGCGACGATTTCGTGCACCGTCTCGATGGCATGTTCAATTTCGCGCTGTGGGATGCGCGGCGAAAACGCCTGCTGATCGGGCGCGACCCGCTCGGCGTGAAGCCGCTGTACGTGCATCGTTCCGCCAGCATGCTCGCGTTCGCGACCGAGGCGAAAGCGCTGCTCGAACTTCCCGGCGTCGGACGCGAACTCGATCGTGACGTCGTCGCCGACTACCTCCACCTCGGTTACGTCGCCGCGCCGAACTCGATATTCCGCGACATCCGCAAGCTGCCGCCGGCGACGCTGCTATCGGTCGAGAACGGCGAAGTGCGGCAATGGCGATACTGGCGGCTGCCGTCGAGCGTCGACTGTCGTGTCACCGAGGCGGAGTGGATCGCCCGCATCCGCGACGGCGTGGAGCGGGCCGTGCATCGCCAGATGGTCAGCGACGTGCCGATCGGCGCCTTCCTGTCGGGAGGTGTGGATTCGAGCGCCGTGGTCGCCTTCATGGCGAAACATTCCGCGCACCCGATTCGCACTTACGCGATCGGCTTCGAAGGCGGCGAAGCCGAGCAGCTCTACAACGAGCTGCCTTACGCACGCCAAGTCGCGCAGCTGATCGGCACCGAACACCACGAGATCGTCGTCACGCCCGATGTCGTCGGTCTGCTGCCGAAGCTGCTGTGGCACATGGACGAGCCGGTGTCGGATTCGGCCTTCATCACGACTTTTCTTGTGTCCGAATTCGCGCGCCGCGACGTCAAGGTGATCCTGTCCGGAGTCGGCGGGGACGAGCTCTTCGGCGGCTATCGCCGCTACCTCGGCGGCCACTACGTGCGCAAGCTGCAGCGCCTGCCGCGCTGGTCGCGCCGGCTGATGTCGCGCACTGCGGCGCTGCTGCCGAGCGACCGGCACTCGAAAGTGCTCAACACGATGCGGCTCGCGCGCGGCTTTCTCGCGTCCGCCGAGCTGTCGCCCGACGAGCGTTATCGCCACTACCTGCAGGTGCTCGATCGCGCGTCGATCGCCGAGCTCATGAACGGCAAGACCGGCGCGACCGACGCGTTGCGCGACGCCTTTGCCGCGGCCGGGGACGAAGACGCGCTCAACCGCATGTTCGCGGTCGACGCCGAAACCCAGCTGCCCGACGACCTGCTGCTGCTGACCGACAAGATGAGCATGGCGGTGTCGCTCGAATGCCGCGTGCCGCTGCTCGACCGGGAACTCGTCGAACTCGCCGCCGCGATTCCCGAAGCGCTGAAAGTCCGGGACGGCCGCCTCAAGCACCTGATGAAGGAAGCGCTCGCCGACGTGCTGCCCGCGAGCATTCTCGATCGCAAGAAGCGCGGCTTCGGCACGCCGATGGGAGCGTGGCTGAAGCGCGATCTCGCACCGGTGCTGCGCCGCCTGCTGTCCGCCGACGTGGTCCGCGATCGCGGCCTGTTCGAGCCGAAAGTGATCGCCCGCCTGATGGCCGACCACGACGCGAACCGGATCGACGGCACCGACGCGCTGCTCGCGCTGATGAACCTCGAGATCTGGAGCCGCATTTTCCTCGACCGCCGCTCTCACGATGACGTGACGACCGAACTCAAGGCATTCCTTCCATGAAGATCCTCTACGTCTGCCATCGCTTTCCGTTTCCGCCCAAGCGCGGCGGCAAGATCCGCCCGTTCAACATGATCCGGCATCTGTCGCAGAAGCATCAGGTGACGGTCTGCTCGATCGCGCGCTCGCATGCCGAAGCGGAAGAGGGCGCCGGCATCGCTCCGCACTGCGAGCGCTTCGAGATCGGCAAGGTGTCGAACCCGGTGCAGGTGCTGCGCATGGTCGCGCGCCTGCCGACGACGGTGCCGTCCTCGATGGGTTTCTTCTGGTCGCCGGAACTCGCCGACAAGGTCAATGCGCTGCTCGCCGCTGAGCGCTTCGACCTGATCTTCGTCCACTGCTCGTCGGTCGCCCAGTACGTGACGCATGTGCATGGCATCCCGAAGATTCTCGACTTCGGCGACATGGACTCGCAGAAGTGGCTCGAATACGTGCGCTACAAGCCTTTCCCGCTGAAGCTCGGCTACTGGCTCGAAGGCAGCAAGATGGAGCGCGAGGAAAGGCGCCTCGCGCCGCTGTTCGACCTGTGCACTGCGACGACGCGCGCGGAGTGGGAAACGCTCGAAAGCTACGGCACTGGCGTCGCGACGGACTGGTTCCCGAACGGCGTCGACGCCGAGTTCTTCAAGCCGGATGGCGACGGATACGACGCCGACACGATCAGCTTCATCGGCCGCATGGACTACTACCCGAACCAGGAATGCATGTTCGATTTCTGCGAACGGACGTGGCCACTGCTGCGCGCGCGCCGTCCCGCAATGAAGCTGCTGATCGTCGGCGCCGATCCGTCGCCGGCGGTGCAGAAGCTCGGGGAGCTGCCGGGCGTCACGGTGACCGGCTCGGTCGCCGACGTGCGCCCGTACATCCTGCGCTCGGCGGCGATGGTCGCGCCGCTGAACATCGCCCGGGGCACGCAGAACAAGATCCTCGAAGCGATGGCGATGGGCGTGCCGGTCGTCTCGAGCGGAGTCGCCGCAGGCGGCGTCGACGCGCTCGCCGAAGCGCATTTCCTGGTCGCGAACGAGCCGGCGGAATACGCCGACGCGATCCTGCGCATCGTCGAAAACCCCGCTGAGCGCGAGCGCCTCGCGCAGGCCGGGCGGCAGCGGATGCTGTCGCACCATGCCTGGCCGCGTTCGATGGAGCGTCTCGACGCGATCGTCGAGCGCTGCCTTGCCCGCCACCGCGCCCACCGGATTCACGCCAACAGGGAAGTCATCCAATGAAAATAAGCATTTTCGGCCTCGGTTACGTTGGAGCGGTGTCGCTCGCGTGCCTCGCGCGCGACGGCCACCATGTCGTCGGCGTCGACATCGACGCGGCGAAGCTCGACCTGATCCGTGCCGGTACGACCCCGGTCGTCGAGGAAGGGATGGTCGAGCTGATGGAGAAAGTCGCGGCGAGCGGCCGGATCACGGTCACGACCGACACGCGACAGGCCCTGCGCGACAGCGACCTCTCACTCGTCTGCGTCGGCACGCCGTCGGCCGCGAACGGCAGCCAGGACCAGGGCGCGGTGCTGCGGCTGGCGAAGGATCTGGGCCGTGCGATCGGCGAAAAGGACGTGCCGCACGTCATCGTGTTCCGTTCGACGCTCGTGCCGGGCACGGTCGAAGAGACGCTCCGCCCGATCATCGAGGCCGAATCCGGCAAGCGCGACGGCGAAGGCTTTCACCTGTGCTTCCAGCCGGAGTTCCTGCGCGAAGGCAGCTCGATCCGCGACTACGACAAGCCGCCGTTCACCGTCGTCGGCGCGAATCACGCGTATCCGGTCGAGCGCCTGCGCGAACTCTTCGGCCACCTGCCGTGCCAATTCCTGCAGACCTCGGTACGCGCGGCCGAGATGATGAAGTACTGCTGCAACAACTTTCACGCGCTCAAGATCACGTTCGCGAACGAGACCGCGCGCCTGTGCGAGGCGCTCGGCGTCGACGCGTTCGAAGTCATGAACCTCGTCTGCCAGGACACGCAGCTGAACATCTCGCCGGCGTACCTGAAACCCGGCTTCGCGTTCGGCGGCTCCTGCCTGCCGAAGGACCTGCGCGCGACGACTTACTTCGCCAAGATGCATGACGTCGAAGTGCCGATGCTATCCGGCATCCTGCAGTCCAACCGCCAGCACATCGACCGCGCGATCGCGAAAGTGCTCGAATCCGGCCACCGCAAGATCGGCATGCTCGGCCTGTCGTTCAAGACCGGCACCGACGACCTGCGCGAAAGCCCGCTCGTCGTGCTCGCCGAACAGCTGATCGGCAAAGGCATGCAGCTCTCGATCTACGACCCGGACGTGCAGCTCTCGCGGCTCCTCGGCGCAAACCGCCGCTTCATCGAAACCCAGTTGCCGCACATCGGCGATCTATTGAAGGCGGATCTCGCCGAAGTCATCGCGTCGGCGGACATGCTCGTCGTCGGCGTGTCGAACCCGCTGATCTTCGACGCCCTCGCGACCCATTCGCGACCCGGGCAGTATGTCCTCGACCTGGTCAATCTGCCGAACGCGGAGATGATCGGGGCGCGGGTCGAAGGGCTGTGCTGGTGAGCTCCGAATCGCACCGCGCGGCTGCGCCGCGACCTCTCCGTCCCCGGGATGCCGGCACAGGCGATATGACGGGACGGGGGGTCGGGCGGTACCTGCGCGGCTGGTGGCTGCTGTTCTGGTGCAGCGCATTCGCGACAGTGCTGATCGGGGCGACGCTTGTCCCGCATTTGTCCGATTCGGCCGAACTCGTGCGGATGCGAAATGCGTTGCTGCTCGACCCGGTGCCCGCGAGCCACGAGTGGACGCCGGGCGACGCGCCTGCGGATTTTGCGGTCGAAAATCGCCCGCCGAACCCGCTCTATGCGGACGTGGTGGCGCGCGGAAACTTTCGCGTCGAAGGCGGCGACTGGGCCACGGCGCTCGGCATCGCGCGCCACCTGCTGGCCGGCGGGCGGCGCAACGGCGGCTCAATCCAGTCCGACCTGGACGAGACTTATCGCCGCATCACGAGCCAAGGAGACGGCTACTGCGGCGATTTTGCCGACGTATTCACCGGGCTCGCGTCGACTGCCGGCCTTTTCTCGCGACCGTGGGCGTTTTCATTCGACGGCTTCGGTGGACGGGGGCACATCTTCAACGAGATATGGGACAGTGCCGAACAGCGCTGGATCATGATCGACGTCTTCAACAACATGTATTTCACCGGCGAGGACGGCCGTCCGCTGTCAGCGGCCGAGCTGCACGCGGCATTGCAGGGCGATTCACCGCTCCACGTCGTGCCCATCGCGGCCGCAGCCCGGCCCGGCTTCAAGTACGACGACAAGGCGATCGACTACTACCGCCGCGGACTGCCGGAGTGGTACATGTGGTGGGGCAACAACGTCTTCGAGTACGACCAGGCGATCCTCGTCCGCCTCTTCGGTCGCGTGTCGCGTTCGCTGGAGCAGCTTGCCGGTATCGCGCAGGGCGCGCATCCGCACATCCGGGTGTTGCAGGACGACGCCAACCTGTCGCTGGTGGCGGCGATGCAGCGACTGAAGTGGCGCATTTTCGCGTTTCTCGGGGCGCTGCTCGTCGCCTTGTTTTCCGCAGTGATATGTCTGAAGCGCGCGCGGCGCGCGCGGCGGGACGCGGATCTGGCGCGGTCGAAGAGTGCATCGAACGCGTCGGACTCGCTGGTCGACTGACGGTTCAGGAGTACCGGTGCTGCGCATTCTCACCTTCACTTCCCTCTATCCCAACCGGGAGCAGCCGCGCCATGGCGTCTTCATCGAAACACGCTTGCGCCAACTTGTCGCCAGCGGTCGGGTGGAGGCGAAGGTCATCGCTCCCGTGCCCTGGTTTCCGCTTGGTTCGCCACGCTTCGGCCGGTACGGCGCCTTCTCGCGGGTCCCGCAGCGGGAGGTGCGCCACGGCATCGATGTGCGTCATCCGCGCTTTCTGACCGTGCCGGCGGTCGGGACCGCCGTTTCCCCGGTGGCGATGGCGGCAGGAGCGTTGCCGGTGCTGCGCGCATTGGCGCGCGAAGGCTTCGACTTCGATGCCATCGACGCGCACTTCTTCTTTCCCGACGGCGTCGCCGCGATGCTGCTCGGGAAATGGCTGGCGAAACCTGTCGTGATCACCGCCCGCGGCAGCGACATCACTTATTGGCCCCGGTCGACGCTGCCGCTGCACATGATTCGCTGGGCGGCGCGGGCAGCCGGGTGCTGCGCTGCAGTGAGCCGGGCGCTTGCCGACGAGATGGTGCGCCTGGGCCTCGGCCGCCAGCCGCCGCGCGTTCTGCGCAACGGCGTCGACCTCGCGCTCTTTCATCCGGGGGGCCGCGCCGAGGCGCGCGCCCAATTCGGTTTCGAAGGGCGAGTCGTGCTCTCCGTCGGAAATCTCATCGAGCTGAAGGGCCACCATCTGGCGATCGAGGCATTGTCGACCGTCCCCGGCGCGTCCCTGGTGATCATCGGCAGCGGCCCGGAGGAGGCGAGGCTTCGCGCGCTCGCGGCACGGTTGGGGCTCGCCGCGCGGGTGCGCTTCGTCGGTGTGGTCCCCCAGGCGGACCTGCGCCGTTACTACGTTGCAGCCGATCTCCTCGTCCTCGCATCAAGCCGCGAGGGATGGCCGAACGTTCTCCTCGAGGCGATGGCCTGCGGCACTCCCGTCCTGGCGACGCGGGTGTGGGGGATGCCGGAGGTCGTGGCAGCACCAGAGGCGGGCGTCCTCGTCCCGGAGCGCACCGTCGCCGCTCTGCAGGCGGGCCTCGAAGCGCTGCTCTCGGCTCCCCCTGACCGCGCGGCCACCCGACGCTATGCCGAAGGCTTCGACTGGAGCGCAACGACCGCCGCCCAAATCGAGATGTTCGAGCGACTCCGCTGTACCCGCCCACCCGAAGGAGCGTCTTTTCGTGCGTGACATTCTGATTACCGCCATCGTCCTGGGCGCGCTGCCTTTCGCGTTGCGCCATCCCTACATCGGGGTGTACCTGTGGACCTGGCTCAGTGTCATGAACCCGCACCGACTCGCCTGGGGCTTTGCGTACAGCGCGCCTTTCGCTGCAATGGCCGCCGGCGCGACGCTCGTCGGGCTGTTCCTGACCAAGGATCCGGTCCGCCTTCCGCGCTCCGCGCCGGTCTACGTGCTGATCGCGTTCGTCCTCTGGATGTGCGCCACGACCGCGCTGGCGATCTTTCCCGGGGAATCGCTCGTCGGCCTGCAGCGGGTGTTCAAGATCATGCTGATGACGCTTGTCGCGATGGCCGTGCTGCACGAGAAAAAGCACATTCAGGTTTTCGTGTGGATAAATACGCTGTCGCTCGCGTTCTACGGTATCAAGGGCGGCCTTTACACGATCCGCACTGCCGGCGGAGGCATGGTGTGGGGGCCGGGTGGTTTCATCGAGGGCAACAACGAAATCGGGCTCGCGATTTTGACGACGATCCCGTTCCTGTATTACCTGCGGCTCACAGCGGAAAACAAATGGGTGCGCCGCGGCCTGCTCGCGTCGATGCTGCTGTGCGCGGTCGCGGTGCTTGGCACACAGTCGCGCGGCGCGTTCCTTGCGATCGGGGTGATGTCCTTCGTGTTGTGGCTGCGCTCGCCACGCAAGATGCTGTTCGGTTCGGGGATCGTCATCGCCGGCATCGCGGTGCTGTCGGTGATGCCGTGGTCAGTCGAGGAGAAGATCCGCTCGATCACCGAGTATCAGACCGACAGCTCCGCCTGGGGCCGGCTGAACGCGTGGGAGACCGCGATCAACGTCGCGAACGACCGGCCGACCGGAGCCGGGTTCGAAATGTACCACCCGTTCGTCTGGCAGCTCTATGCACCCGCGGCCGACGAGCGGCGCGCCTCGGATCCGTCGATCGTCCGCGCGACGCACAGCATCTATTTTCAGGTTCTCGGGGAGCACGGCTGGGTCGGGCTCGCATTGTTCCTGTCGTTGTGGCTGCTCACGCTGCGCGAGGCTTCGCGACTACGATCGCGAACGCGAGGCGATCCGCGATTCACGTGGATCTTCCACCTCGCCGGGATGAGCCAGGTCTCGCTCGTAGGCTTTGCGGTCGGCGGCGCGTTCCTCAGCCTCGCGTATGTCGACTTTGCCTACAACGTCATCGTGGTCCTCGTCGTAACGCAGCGCTGGCTCGCCTTGAAAACGGGAACGCAGCGTGCAGCCGCCACGGCGATACCGATGGGCTCGTCGGGTGGAATCCCCGGTGCGCCGCTGACAGGAGGGGCCAAGTGAAGCAGATGTCGACGGCTTCCGGCGCGAGCGTCGAAACGAGGGCGCGTAGTGGAAACCGGGGGGTGAAGTCATGATTTACCTTCGGACCATCGGCCGCCTCGTCTCGCCGCCGGGCCCGCGCGGAAAGCTCTCCGTACTGATCTTTCACCGGGTGCGGCCGCGTCCGGACCCGGTCGTCCCCCGCGCGCTCGATGCGGACCAGTTCGACAGGCTGCTTGGATGGGTGTCACAGACCTTCAACGTGCTGTCGCCGGAGGATGCGGTGGCGCGCCTCCAACGCGGCGATCTTCCCGCACGGGCACTCGCGATCACCTTCGACGACGGGTATGCCGACAACGCGGAGGTTGCACTGCCCATCCTTCTGCGTCACCGGTTGAACGCCGCGTTCTTCATCGCCACCGATTTCCTCGACGGCGGCGCGATGTGGAATGACGCGCTCGCCGCCGCGGTGCGCGCTTGCAAGCTCGAGGTGCTCGACCTCGAGGAACTCGGTTTGGGCGTGCACCGGCTCGACTCTCAGGTCACGGCGGGCCGCGTGATCGGCCAGCTGTTGTCGCAGGTGAAATACCAGCCGCGCGCGCAGCGCGACGAGATGGTCGGCGCCATCCGCGAGAAGTGCCGGGTCGGGGGGACTCCGGCGCTGATGATGCGAACGGATCAGGTGCGGGCGCTGCGCGCGGCCGGCATGACGATAGGCGGCCACACCTGCTCGCACCCGATCCTCGCTTCGCTTTCGCTACCGGAAGCGCAGCGGGAAATCGAGGAGGGGAAGGCCCGTCTCGAGGCAATCCTAGGGGAGCGTATTCGGCTCTTCGCCTATCCCAACGGCAAGCCTGGCAAGGACTACACCCGCGAACACGTCGATCTGGTTCGACGGGCCGGGTTCGAGGCGGCTTTCTCGACCGGCTGGGGCGTCTCCGACGTCGGTGCCGATCTCTTTCAGTTGCCGCGTTTCACGCCGTGGGATCGCGGTCCGCACGGGTTCGTGTTTCGGCTGATCCGAAATCTCGTCGAACCGGGCGCGGTGCGCGCATGAACGGCCCCGTCACGACCGCATTTGTGCCGCCCGGGGGCCGCCAGCTCTCTGCGAAAACCACGGTCCTGCAAATGGCGAAGGCAGCCGGGCTCTTCCGCGCCAGCCGGCGGCTCACGCGCAAGCAGCTCCGCATTCTTTGTTACCACGGTGTCTGGCTAGGCGGGCCGCCCCATTACGGCGACTGTCTCTTCATGAGTGCGGAGCGATTCGCGAGCCGCATCGAACTGATCAGCCGGCTGGGCTACCCTGTTCTGCCTCTTGACGAGGCCGTGACGCGACTGGCTGATGGGACGCTCCCCGATTGCGCGGTGGCGATCACGATCGACGACGGCTGGTTCAGCACGTCGGTCGCAATGCTGCCGGTATTGAAGCGCTACAAGTTTCCCGCCACGATTTACGTGACGACTTACTACGCGCTCGCACGACGCCCCGTGATGAACGTGCTTCTGGGGTTCATGCTCGCCCGCTGCGCGCGAATGCCCTCGCGTGAGGAAATGCCGGACGCAGTACGGGCGCTGACCCCGATAGGCCGCTTGCCCGACGCGGGGGAGAGGCAGCGCGTAGCCAGCGCGCTGGCCGCTCATCTCGACGCATTGCCCACGCTCGCGCTGCGTTGGGAGGCACTCGAACGGCTCGCGGCTGCGTTCCGGTTCGACCTGGCCGCAGTGCTCGCGGACCGGCGTTTCGATCTGATGACGCAAGACGAGATCCGCGCGATGCGGCGTGACGGGTTCGACGTGCAACTCCACACGCATTCGCATCGCATGCACGATTTCGCCCCGGTCCGGCTGCAGGAGGAGATTGCGCGCAACCGCGACGCCTTAGCCCTGACCCTTTCGGAAAGTCCGGAAACGCTCGTCCATTTTTGTTACCCGAGCGGGGTCTACCACGAGCAGGCGTTCGACGTGCTGCGTGAGCAGGGAATACGGAGCGCGACGACGACCAAATTCGGTCTCAATCGGCGAGATGCCGAACCGCTCGCACTCAAGCGCATTCTCGACTGCGAATCTTTTTCCGACCTCGAGATGGAAGCGAGACTATGCGGATTCTGGAGTTTCCTCAGCGCTGCCGCCGGCGGCTTGCGGCGGCTTGCCCGGCAGCGATGACGATCGTTGGCCCCGCCGCGTTCGCTCTCGCCGCAGCCGCACTGACGCTTCAGCCCGGCGCAGTCCGCGCCGAGCAGATGCTGTTGTCCGACGGACCCGGCGGCGCGACCTGTCGCCACTATTCCGTCGCGGGAAGTCTCGCGTGGGAGCGGAAACTCGGCGACTGGGCGGACGCCGCCGGCGAGCCGTACGGCGAAAAGGCGTATGCGCGCGAGACGTTGCGGGGGGTGAGAGCGGGAGCCGGCGTTTCGTTCGACGTTTCGGCGCTGGCACGACAATGGTTTGCCGCGGAGCACCCGAACACAGGAATCTTCCTGCGCGCGACCGGCGGCAGCGGCAGCGTGCTCTTTCATAGCCGCGAGAGCACCGATAGCGGCACCCGACCGGTTCTCGAGCTCGAGTGGGGGGATGGCAGCCGTAACCGCCTCGAGGCCGCGGCCGACACCTTTCTCGATTGTTCGACCCACCGCAGCTCAGGTTCCGGGCAAGTGCTGCGGGTAGGATCGGACCAGACGGCACTCCTCGTCTTCAAATTGCCCGAGCCGCGCGGGCGCAAGCTTTCGACCGCACACCTTCGGCTGACGGGCTTCAAGCAGTATGCGAAGGAGCTTCACGTGGGCGTCTTCCGTCCCACTCCTGCGTGGGCGGACTCCGATTCGCCGGTCGAGCAGGGCGTCGCCGCTCGTTATCGCGCCGACCGCAACATCGCCAGCGATCCTAACGTCATCCTGGCCGTATCGTTCGACGGAGCCGATTGGCAAAACGGATGGAAGCGGCTTTCGAGCAAGGGCTCTCACGAAATAGTGCGCGATGACGAGGAAAACGGGTTTGCACCGCTCGATGGCGCAGCGCTCAAGTCGACACTGAGGGAAGGCGAGAACACCGCGCTCAATCTCAGCTACCCGCTCGGAAATAAGACCGGAAAGGAACCGAAAGAGATCTATTTCCGCTATTACCTGAGGTTCGGGGAAGACTGGAACCCCGACGTCGACGGCGGCAAGTTGCCGGGCATCGCGGGCACGTACGGCAAGGGTGGATGGGGCATGCGTCGTTCCGACGGCACAAATGGGTGGTCGGTGCGGGGCGCCTTCTCGCGTGTCACGGTGTCTCCATCGGGCGGGACCGTGATACCGATCGGCTCTTACGCCTATTACGCGGACATGACGGGTGGCTCGGGCAACCGTTGGGGATGGAACCAGGGGCCGACGGGACTACTCCGGAACAACAAGTGGTACGCGATCGAGCAGTACGTCAAGCTCAATACCCCCGGTGAGCGCGACGGCGTCTTCCGGGCATGGATCGACGGCCAACTCGCCTACGAGCGCGATGGGCTGCGCTTCCGGGATGTGGACAGCATCAAGATAGAGAGCATCTGGCTCAACGTCTATCACGGCGGCCAGGCACCGTCGCCGCGCGACATGAGCCTTTACCTCGATAACTTGGTAATCGCTAAACGATATATCGGTCCGATGGCGCCTTCAGCTGCGAGGTGAGCAAGGCATTCCAGTCGCGCTCGGCCGGTCGACGGGTGGGCACAATGCTTTGAAAGGCTGCGGGCAGGGTGACGCAGTCAGTCAGAGTGATTCCTCAAAATAGACAAGGAGAAATGGCGTGAAAGTCGCGATCGCTACCTACCCGATGCTCTGGCAGCGTACGGGGGGGCTACAAGTACGAATCCGCAAGACCATCGAACATCTTCGAATGCGTGGGGTAGAAGCCCATCTCTTCGATGCGCTGAACGAGAAGCTTCGGGATTTCGACTTGGTGCATGTCTTCGCTGCAATCAATGGGGCGCGCCTTATCTTGCAGTCGGCAAGGGCGCAGGGCGTACCCACCGTGCTAAGTTCCGTCCTTCAACCGGAAGGCGGGCGGCTGAAATTTCTTGGATATGAAGCTGCAAGTTGGCTCACGGGAAAACTCTCGTCCTACGAGATCCGGACTACACACGACGAGGTACGTTCAGCCGTCAAGTACAGCGACCGCCTTATCGCTCTGTGTGAAGCTGAACGGCGCATCCTATGCAACATCTATGGGGCTTCCCCAAAGGGGGTTACATTGATTCCGAACGGGATCGGTTCCGCTTTTTTTTCCGCCTCCCCGAGCCTCTTTTCAGAACGTTTCGCAGTTGCTCCGGGCTTTGTTCTAGTCGTCGGAACGATCTCCGCATACAAGAACCAGCTCGGCGTCATACGTGCAACGGAGCGGGCGGCCCGCTCCGTTGTTTTGATCGGCCCGGTTGGCGACAAGGGATACCTCCAACAATGTTTGCGAGAGGGAGGGCACCGAGTGCGCCACCTCGGAGTACTCGCACACGACGACCCTCTGCTCGGATCCGCCTATGCAGCTGCCGGAGTGACCGTGCTCGCGAGCGCCGGAGAAGCATTCGGCTTGACCGTGGTGGAGTCGCTCGCAGCGGGGACGCCGGCAGTGATTACCTCGTCCAATGGCCTCGGTCTGGATCCTGTACCGCCGCTCCTGAGCTTCGTAAACCCCCGCACGACGGGAAGCATCGAGCGCGCGGTCGACGCGGCGCTCACTATTCCCTCATTTGAAAGGGAACGATGCTCCCAACTCGTGAATCACCTTGATTGGGGTATGGTCGCGGAGAAGATCGAGCACGTGTATCAAGACGTGCTAGGTAACGACGCTACGGTTACCGTGAGTCAAGACGGTTTAAGGGCACCATGCACGTAACCGTACGAGCGGACTTTTTATTCCTCGGGCCGTCTGAAATGTGCTGACGTCGGAGTCGAATGCATAGGGCTTTCTCAAAGCCCTGCCAGCGTCCGCTCTGTCGATTTGGTGTCGAGAGGAAACGATCGGCGCTGGCAAACTCATCTTCCTGACACCGATGGACATGCCGTCGCCCGCGCGGGACTCACCAGGGCGCAATGGTGGTTCGCTGTTTCATTGTAATTAGTCGTGTCCAAGCGGCAATTCACATGTGTTCTGCATTAAATTCTTCTGCGTCCAAGTTCCGCGATCTCCGGAGAGCCGACACTCACGGAATGAGTTCGAGCGAAAGGGATGACATGTCGAACACCCGGACGAGCTACGCAATGAGTGCCTGGCGGCGACATGGGCCCGCGGTGGCGGCTGTGTTCCTTTTTCTGCTGACGCTTTCGGCGCACGGGAGAGTGGACGTCCCGCAAACCCTCGCGATGCTCCCGCAGAACCATGCCGCTGTGCTCGGACGGGCGCGGGTGCTCGGTGACTTCAACCAGACTGCACGCGACCACGACCTCCATCGGACCGGGCCGCGCGCGCGGGACTATTCCCTGAAGATGGTCTGGGCTTCGGAGCGCAAGACGGCGCTTTTTGCCGGAGCGAACCATGCGGTACCCCACCGTCTGAACGACGTGTGGGAGTTTGACCTCGCGGGGATGGCATGGCGGCTCCTGTATGCGCCGGACAAATCCCGTAGCTACCTTGGGCTGGGAAAGGATCCGAGCGACGTGGTGTTCCGCGAAAGTGTGCTGATGACAAAACGCGGCGGGCCCGCCGCGGTCGGTCACACGTGGTCCGGAATCACCTATGATCCGGAGCGCAAGCGGCTGCTCTTCATGAGCCCGTGGGCCACGAAACAGGAAGAAGCGATCAAACTCGTAGGCGGTGATCCTGCCCAACGCTTCCGAGGTCCGCCGCTCTGGGCGTTCGACCCGTACGCTCGAAACTGGGAGTTCGTCGAGACGCAGCGCCCGTGGCCCAAAGTGCCGTTCGGCGGGATGCTTGAGTACGTTCCCGAACTGGGCGGCGCGATCTGGCATATGAACAACTGGGTGATGCGTGCGACCTGGCTGTTTCCCAGCGGATCCGACAAATGGGTCGACCTGGATGCCAACGCGGCCGACAAGGATTTTGCCTCGCAGGCTCCCGGACGTGAACTAGTCGGCTATTACGATCCGCTACGTAAGATCGTGATCGCGCAATGGAAGAGGAGTACCTTTCATTTTGACCCCAAAATGAAACGCTGGTCGAAGGTGATTTCGCGCAAGGGCGAATCGGAAGAGGTCCCTAACGGGCATGACGCTTTCTCCGTCTTCTATCACGACGCGGCGAGTGGGCACGGCCTGTTCGTGGATTTTCGGACGAAGCGGTTGTGGGCGTACGACCCCGACCGGACAGAATGGACGCTCCTGAAGCCCGAAGGTGATCCGATGCCATCTGGAAAACGCCTGCTGGCATATGCGGACCCGGCACGCAATGTGCTCGTCGTCATTGATGCCACGACAGTATGGGCCTATCGATATCGCACGTCGGGAGCCCGGTGAGCAGGGGTTCGTTCGTCGTCGCTTCGGCCGAGGCGGAACACGCCGGTTGTTATGTTTTGCCGACGGAGAATGGGGGCTGTCGCCACGAGGACGTCGATTGCGCCGACAGCAGGGCGGAAGTCGTCTGCGTCGCAGTGCTGCTGCGATCGGCGGTGCGCGGGCGTAGTGCGTCGAAAGGAGCAATGTGACAATGGTCGAGGCAGTGCGCAGTTCGGGATTGAGCAACTACGTCGCGACCGCGGCTGAAATCGGCGGACAGGTCGCTGCCAACCGCTACGCTGTCCTGCTGAGAATGCTGTGCGCAAAAGCCCTTTACGGCTTGTCCGCCGCGGAGTACGGGCTTTATGGCCTGCATCGCACGCCATTTTCGAGAGTCTCCGCGTACCGGACGAAGAAGCAGACGACCGCATTGTTCGCCCGGATCAATCCCGGTGAAAAGAAGCCGCTCGTCGAAGACAAGCTGGTTTTCCACCGCAGATGCCAGTCGGCGAACTTGCCGGTGCCCCCACTGCTCGCCATCCTGTCGTTGCGCTCGCCGCGCGATGCTGACGGCTTTCCGTTGCTGACCCGTTTCTCGGACGTTCAGCGGCATTTCGCAGGCCACGACAGCGTCCGCCTGATCCTCAAGCCCCGCAGCGACGCGATGGGAACGGGGGTGCGCTTCGTCGAGCTCCGCTCGGGTGAGCCTTTCGACATCGAAGGCCGCCCGATCGACGCAGGCCCATTCGCCGACTCGCTGCACTTCGACATGCGGCGCGACGACTACCTCGTCCAGTCCTTCGTCCGCCCGCACCCCGACGTCGCGCGGCTCGGCTCGGGCAAGGCGCTCGGCACGTTGCGGATCGTCACGTTTCTCAAGGGAAGCGAGTTCTGGGTGCTGTATGCGCTGATGCGCATTCCCTCGCTCGGCAATGTGCACGACAACTTTTCCGCGGGTGCGAGCGGCAATCTGATTGCCAACGTCGATGTCGAATCCGGCCGGCTCGGCCCGGCGTGGGGGCGGCGGAATGGCGGGTTCCCGCGGCTTCTCGAGTCGTTCGACTGCAACCCCGACACCGGGCTGCCGGTGCGCGGCGAAGCGCTGCCGCAGTGGGCCGAGATCCGCGATGCGGTGCGCCGCGCCGCGCACGCGTTCCGGGAGCTGCCGTTCCTCGGTTGGGATTTCGCGCTTTCCGACGAGGGCATCGTCATCATCGAAGCGAATTCGAACCCCGACATCGTCGGCGCTCAGGTGTCGACCGGTAGGGGTGCGCGCGAATTGCTGAGGCCGTTGTGCAGCGGCTGATCAAGAACACGGCGCGGCGCGCGCGGCGCAAGCTCGCCAACCTCCCCGCCTTGCGCTGGGCGTGGAGCGACCGCTATCTGTTGTTGCTTGCAATCGAGGCCGAACGGGCGCCCCAGGCAGACGCCGGTGACGAATTCGACTGCAACAACCTCGAGCATTTGCGCTGTTTTCGCCAAACGGAACGCTGGCTGTCGCCGGAAGCATTCATCGCCGAGGCGCGCGAGCGCATCGGCGCGGGGCTGCGGCTCTACACGGCAGTCGGCGACGGCGTGCTCCTTCATTACGGCTGGCTGGTCCCGCTGCAGGAGCGGGCCCAGTTCCCGTACGTCGCCCAGAGCTACGACTTTCCGGATGGAACGGCGGTGTTGTTCAACGCCTACACGCATCCTTCGGCGCGGGGCTCCGGCCTTCACGAACGCTCGATGCGCCGGCGCGTCTCCGATGCCGGGCGCCTGCCCGGCATTCGCCATATTTATACCGCGATCGAGTCCCATAACGCGCCGTCTCGCGCGGTCGCTGCCCGGACGGGCTTTCGTTGCGCAGAAGTCCTGTACGAAATCAGCCGCTTCGGCGCGGTCCGGCGCGGAACGATGACGCCCGAAGAATATTTCAATACGGTGGAACCACGTGGCAGAAGCTTCCTTTGAAATGACGCCCGCGCAACGTGCGCGCCTGCCTGTCCTCGTCCCGGACGTCCACGCGATCGGCATGATCGGCGTGGTCCGCTCGCTGGGAAAGGCCGGCTACCCCGTGCATGCCTGCGCGAGCCGGGCCGACGCGCTGGGGCTGTCGTCCAATTTCGCGTCGAAGTCGACACGTTGCCCAGCCTATGACGACCCCCAATTCCTCATCTGGCTCGACAACTACGTGCGGGACCACGACATCCGGGCGATTGTGCCGAGCGAAGCCTTCCTTCTGGCAATCCGCCCCGTGTTCGACCGCTACGCGCCGTTGCTGCCGGTTCGCCCCGATGAAGACTTCGTCTATGAGGCGTTCAGCAAGCCGGCGGTCCTGCTGCGCCTGCTCGAATCTCCGGATTCCGCCGCGCATCTTCCTCCCACGCTGTTCGTTCAGGACGGCGACCCGCTTCCGACCGAGGCGCAGGTCGAGGCGCTCGGCCTCCCGATTTTCGTCAAGGGCGACGGGACGGACGCCCGCATCGGCAATGACAACATCGTGACCCGAGCCGATTCGGCAAACGAAGCGCTCGAGCGCATCGTCAGGCTGCGCGAGCGCTACCGCCGGGTGCTGGTGCAGGGTTTTGTGCCCGGACAGGGCACCGGCGCGTATTTCCTCGTGCATCAGGGCGAGATCCGGCAGGAGTTCATGAACCGCTGCCTGCACGAAGTCCCGCACACCGGCGGTTTCTGCTCCCTGCGCGACAGCTGGTGGCACGACGCGATGATCGAGGACGCACGCCGCAAGATCCGCCATCTCGGCTGGGAGGGCATCGCGATGCTCGAATATCGCTGGGATCCAGACACCGACCGCTTCTGGTTCATCGAGCTCAACGCGCGCTTCTGGGGTGCGCTGCACGTCGCGCTCTACGCCGGCGTCGACTTTCCGACGCAACTGCTCGACACGTTCCACCGGGCGACGGTGCGGCGGGTAAAGGAATTTCCGCTCGGGATGCAGGTGCGCTATACGGTGCCGTTCGAGGTCGGGTACGTAATGTCACGGTGGCGCGACCGCGGGCTGCCGCTTGTGGAGCGTCTGCGCAGCGTCGCAGGATGGTTCGCGCGTTTTCTCCACCCAGGCATCCGGTCGGACCTGCTGTATCCCGGCGACCGGAAGCTTTATCTGTTGCAGTGGCGGGCGTTTCTCCGAGGCGGCATTGCGTCCTTTCTGCACAGGGGGCGGAGCAGAGGCCTCCGAGAGGCCCGAACTTCCGAAAAGCAAAGCGCAACGATTACCTGACGAGTTGCGGGCGCCGGCGGAATTGCGCGTTAAGGCGCCGGGCAAAGCGTTTTTTCGATCCAAGGTCTTCAAGTGGGGAGAGGCCGGATGAGTGCAGTCAGTCAGCTGTCGAATTATTTGAGATTCGCCAAGGCGAACAAGCTGGAAACCGGGCGCAGTTTCCTTCAGCTTCTGCGCGACCTTTCGGTCATTGTTTCGAGAGGAATTACTCCATCCGAATACTACCGGCTCTCAATGTACGAAGGCGTTCCGGCCGACTACGTCTCAGTCAAGGAGTATGTCCGGATCGAGCGCATCCTCAATCCTCAGCAAATCGGCGTCGTCAATTTCGACAAATGGCATCAGTACTGCTTTTTCAAGGGGCTGGGCCTGCCGACGCCCGAAGTGTTCGGCTTTCTCTCGGGCAAACGCGGCATGCTCGAAGGGCGCCCGTTCTCCGGGGACGCCGTGGCCCTGTTCGCGATGCTCGACAGGCGCCAAAAGCCAGTCGTGATCAAACCGTTCGGTGGCGGCCATGGCCATGGGTTCGACCTGCTGGTCGATTGGTCCGTTGAGCGCAGGACTCTCATGCTAAAGAGAAAGGGAGAGGTTGCCATCGATGATTTTCTTCATTCGGTCGCTTCGGATCCAGAGGGGTTGATTTTCCAGTCATATATAGAACAGCACCCGGAGCTTTCGAGATTTTCGAAAGCATCGGTCAATACGCTTCGAGTGCTGACCACGTTGACCGAGACCGGCGACGTGGAATTCCCGGCGGTGATTCTGAAGATGGCAACTGGAGAAGCGCTCGTTGACAACGTAGGGGCTGGGGGAATCGCCGCCCATGTGGACTTGCGGACGGGGAAGTTGAGTACTGGTTTCGTCTGGCCGGGGAAGGAACTCTACGACCGTCACCCAGGGTCGGACGTGCGGATCAAGGGCTTCCAGGTGCCGTTCTGGCGGGAAGCGCTTGAACTTGCAGCACGCGCCCACCTAAACCTGACGAGCGCGCGAAGCCTCGGTTGGGATGTCGCAATTACGAGAACAGGTCCACTGCTAGTGGAAATGAATAGTTATGTTGCAATCCCAGTATTCCAGAAGCTGGGCCATTCGGTGCGAGACGGAGTTTTCGAAAAGACGTTGGACCGCGCATCCGCGTAGCGGGTCTGCAACGAAGAGTTGCGGAGCAATAAGCCAAAGGCGCGAGGAAAGGGAAGGGCTCAAATAGACGAGATTTTTTGTGTGATTGCCTTGCGCGCCTCGCCAGGTCAGCTTGCAAGTCCTTTGTTGATGTCGATTATTTTTCGGGAGTGGCGATGTACATTGCTGATCGTGGAAGAGAAGTCATGTCCCTCCTTCGTGGCTCCGCGCGCCAGGTTCAGACGAAAGCTCATGCTGCTTGGCGCAGTGTCAGCTGGCGGTCCGAGTACCTGGGTGTGTACCTACGCGCGTGGAGGCAGCGCTCGCGATTACATAACGTCAAGTTCGTCGGCGTTACGGGAAGCGCAGGCAAGACGACCACGAAAGATCTCGCCGCCGCGGTCCTCGGGACGCTCGGACCGTGTGCCAGTACCGTCGTCTCGGAGAACGAGCCCATTTTCGTTGCCCAGACGGTCCTCGGCACAACACCGCAGCATCGCTCCTGCATTGTCGAGTTGGGAGCATTTCGACCGAACTGTCTCGACAAGTCCGTCCGCCTGCTTAAACCTGATATTGCCGTCCTGACACTGATCGCGCGCGACCATTTCAAGCAGTTCCGGAGTCTCGAGGCCATCGCTGCGGAGAAGGGCAAGGTCGTAGAGGCCCTATCCGCTGCCGGGACAGCCGTGCTCAACATCGACGATCCTCTGGTGAAGTCGATTGGCGACCGCTGCAAGGGGCGAGTTATCTGGATCGGGTCGGAGGACGGGGCGACGCTGAAGCTGCGGGCGGCGCGCTCGGCTTGGCCCGAACCGTTGACGCTCGAGATCGAGTTCGAGGGGCGCCTGTTTACCGTGCAGACAGCGCTGCACGGACGCCACCTCTCACTGTCGGTTCTCGCGGCGCTCGGCGTCGGCGTAGCGGCGGGGATCCCGCTCGAACGGGCGATCAACGCAGTTGCCTCGGTGAAACCGCCAGAGGGGCGGATGCAGCTTGTGGATGGAGACGACGGCGTCGTGTTCGTCCGCGACGACTGGAAAGCGCCGCACTGGTCACTCCAGGCGCCCATGGATTTCATGAAGGAAGCGCGTGCGCATCGAAAAATCCTTATCGTCGGCACACTGTCCGACTACTCGGTATCCGCGTCAAAGCTGTATCCGAAGGTCGCGAGGCAGGCGCGGGAGGCGGGCGAGCTGGTCGTGTTCGTCGGTCCTCACGCGACTCAGGGATTGAAGGCGCGGCGCGGGGCGGACGATCAGTCCTTGCTAGCGTTTCCCGACATCCGCGATGCCGCCACTTGGGCGCGCGCTGAGCTGCGGGCGGGCGACCTCGTATTGTTGAAAGGCTCAAACAAGGCGGACCACTTGGTGCGCCTGATGCTTGACCGGTACACGGTGGTTCGGTGCTGGCGGGAACGCTGTAAGCGTTCGTACTTCTGCGGAGGATGCTCACTAGTGGCTGAACCTTGGGGCGCCGCGGGTGACGCAACGCCTTCGAACGAGGGTGTCCTGGAGGAAGCGCCAGTGCGCAGCAGGACTGCGGCCTCGCCCGTCATCGTCGGCCTCGGCAATCCTGGAGAACAGTACCGACATACTCTCCATAACATTGGCTACCGCGTTCTGGACGAAATCGCGCGCGCTGCGCATGCCGACTGGGAGGTGCACTCCGACGGGTTCGTTAGCACCATAAATGTCGACGATATCGCAGTGAAGCTGCTGAAACCGGGCACTAGCATCAACCGGAGCGGACCAGTAGTCCGACGCTTTCTTGACGCGAACGGCTGTACCACCGGCCGTTGCATACTCGTTCACGACGACGTGGATCTCGTGCTCGGCGATGTCCGACTCAAGCGGGACGGCGGCGATGCGGGCCATAAGGGCGTCCGCTCCGTGATTTCTGCTATGGGCACCGACGATATCGCTCGCATTCGCGTGGGTGTCCGGCGCTCCGGGGACCAGCGCGAAGCACGCCAGCTGGTACTGGAAAAGTTCTCCGCGGCCGAGGCGGGTGCTTTATTGCGCGGAGTTGAGCAGGCGACTGCACAAGTGTTGCAGATGGTGGGGCGTTTGACGGTGGCTACGGGTCGCGAAGGGTCCGGAAGTTCTATCTGCAACTACGAAGCCGAATGTGGGGCCGATCGGAAGGAGGGTGCGGCATGACTGTGATCGAGAGTAGCTATCGGAAACCAAGGATTTTCTTGCAGCGATCCGGCGAATGGACTGAATAGTAAGCTGTCAGCGATGATCTCTTTCATCACCTCGATCTTGAGGTTGCGTTCGGCCAGCAAGTTCTTCAACCGGCCGTTATCCTGCTCGAGCTGGCGCAGCCGCTTGACCTTATCGGCGTCCATCGCCTTGTCTGCTTCGCGCAGAATCGTGACCACCGGGGCTTGGGCGGGCGAATCAGCTTTTTCGCATGACTGCCTCTTCTTGTTTGGAAGCCATCCTCTCAAGTTTCACGGGGTCCGAAAATCCCCAGGCAGGTCACAACTGGAAGCAAGTTCATAACACGCTCTATACGGGCTCTTGAGGATTCCCATCGGCGATAACATAACCGACAAATTCACATACGCCTTGTCGGAAACGAACACTAAATATGATGCCGATCTGCTGCAGGTTGCGCTTCGCAAGGGCCTGAGGCCCGAATGGAGGAAGTTTGCAAGGAGACGTATGAGTCCGCAGGAGGGCGCAGGCCGCACTCACCGAACCGTAAGCGGCTGGCAAAGGTCGCGCATTCACATGGCAGCACGGTGCTGCAACGGAGGTCACAATTGACGAACGTATTGGGGATTCATAGTGACTTAGTGCGCCACAGGAACGGAGAAGTGCAGTCGTTTTCGCGACGATGGACTGAATTGGCTCAAGCGCGCGGTATCGCTGTCAAGCAACTCGACTCCGGATCACCCGACTTCTTCAGACAACTGGCGCCTTGTCAGGGATTCATGTGGCGATTCGGTTACTCACCCACCGAAATAGCCGTTGCAAAGCGAATCCTCCAGGGAATCGAATACGGAACGCGGATTCCGGTGTTCCCGAATGCACGGACCGCTTGGCATTTCGAGGACAAGATCGCCCAGCATTATCTCCTTAGCGCAGCCCTGTTCCCGACTCCAAGCACGACGATATTATGGAATGAAGAGGACGCTTTAGAGTTCTGCGAAGCCGCGTCCTATCCATTTGTATTGAAACTGGCGAGCGGCTTCCAATCGCGCAATGTCCGACTTGTGACGCACCGCGCGGAAGCCGTGGATCTTACAAGGCGGCTGTTCAAAGCCGGAATGCTTTCGCTCGATCATCCCGGCTCAGCAGCAAGGCAGCTCCTCGGAAGATCGTTCGTGCCGCTCAAGTTGCTGCTCGGACGGTCTGTACCCACTGACATTCAGTCTGGCTATCTCTTCGCCCAAGAATTCCTGCCGAATAATGAATTCGACACGCGTGTGACCGTAATCGGCAAGCGCGCCTTCGCCTTTCGCAGGTTCAACCGTCCAGGGGACTTTCGCGCAAGCGGCAGCGGAAGAATCGACTGGGATCCGGCAGGCATCGATCCCGAAATGATCATGCTAGCTTTCAGACTTGCCGCTCATTTGGGCACGCAATCGTTAGCGATTGACGGCTTAAAGCGCGGGGGAGCCCCGGTCATTGGGGAAATAAGTTACACCTATGCTTCATGGGCCGTTCGCGATTGCCCAGGGCACTGGCGCCATCGTGAGCAAGAAATGCTTGAGTGGATACCAGGAAAACTAAGGCCAGAAGACGCGATTTTCGAGGATTTCGTTGAACTACTGCCGAAACAGCGTCAGGAAGTGGACTCATTGGTCGCTTGAGCAATCGGTCTGAAAGAAGGAGTTGAAGGTGTGACAACGATCTTCCTTCACCGTAACGATGCCATGGGCACCGCACTTTCCCGCGCGCTTTGCGAACCGGACGCCGATGCCCTAGTGTGCTGAGTTGTATATTCGTTGAACAAATAGCTCATCTGTTGGTCTCTTATGCCGTACGATTGGCGGCAGGAGAGAGTGATGGGCAGACCGAAGGCAGAGATCGTGCTGAGCGACGGCGAGCGTGAGCAGCTTGAAACCTGGACGCGTCGGCGCAAGACCGCGCAGGCCTTGGCGTTGCGCTCGCGGATCATTCTCGAGTGCGCGTCGGGCGTCGATAGCAAGGTCGTCGCGCAACGCGTTTCGGTGTCGCAGCAGACGGTGTCGAAATGGCGCAACCGGTTTGCGGTCAATCGCGTGGACGGCCTGCTCGATGCCCCACGCCCGGGGGCGCCGCGCACCATCGACGATGCCCGCGTCGATGCGGTGGTTGCCAAGACGCTCGAAACGGTGCCGAAGAATGCCACCCACTGGAGTACGCGCAGCATGGCGCGCGAGATGGGATTGTCGCAGACGGCGGTCAGCCGCATCTGGCGCGCCTTCGGTCTGCAACCGCACCGGCAGGAAACCTTCAAGCTCTCGACCGATCCGCTGTTCGTCGACAAGGTCCGCGACATCGTCGGGTTGTACTAACTTTTCAATAAGTAGTGTCACTATAGAGCGTATTGACACTCTGGTTGCCGGAAGAATGACTTCACGAGCTCGGGGAGTTTCTGAATGCTGCGCAGGGCTCCGAGTGCGAGGCGCTTCATGTCCTCCTTGCTCTCGACCACCTGGCGCGAAACCTTGCGCTTCACATGCGCCCAGACCGTTTCGTCCGGGTTCAGGTGCGGCGAATACGGCGGCAGGTAGAACAGCTTCAGTCGGCCGCCGAGGCTGTCGACATAGGTCTTGATCAACTTTGCCTTGTGGATCGGATGACCATCGACGATGACGAACACCGGCTTCTGAGCGCCGATCATCAAGCGCTTGAGGAACTCCAGAAAGACCT